>JAABUQ010000156.1_pt1 | contig 145228 bp, 165 predicted proteins | sample 5560001 | NCBI WGS metagenome assembly JAABUQ01 (sample SAMN10711888, study PRJNA513371) | rock metagenome | isolation source: Antarctica rocks | place: Antarctica: Victoria Land, Finger Mt nord | collected 2015-12-18
TGGAGATGGTGATGCCGGGTGACAACGTGACGATTGTGGGGGAGCTGATCGCGCCGATTGCGATGGAAGAGGGGTTGCGGTTCGCCATTCGTGAGGGCGGCCACACCGTCGGCGCAGGCGTCGTCACTAAAGTCATTCTCTAGGAACTATCTGTAGGGGCGGGGGGTTAATCCCTCGCCTCTATTTGTGCGAGGAGCACTATTTACTATGCGTCGTGACAAAGTTCGTATCCGCCTTCGGGCGTTCGACCATCGCGTTTTAGACCAATCTGCGGAAAAGATCGTAGACACCGTCAAGCGTACCGGTGCCCGGATCTCCGGCCCGGTCCTGCTGCCAACCGAGAAGAACATCATGGGAATGCAGCGCTCGACTTTTGTTGACAAAGAGTCGTTTGAGCATTTTGAGATGCGAACGCACAAGCGTCTGATTGACATTCTCGATCCCGGTCCCAAGACCATTGATGCCTTGATGCGATTGGACCTGCCATCGGGCGTAGACATCGAAATCAAGCTGTAACCCGACAAAGCCATGAAGCTCACGGCGGATGAGTATTACCAAGCAGCACAAGACCATGTTGGTGCGGCACGACTCCTCTACGATGAAAGTCGTTATACTCTTGCTCATTACATCGCTGGCCTTGCGGTAGAGCGTCTATTTCGCGCCTATGCTGTTCGCAACGGCGAGCCTTTTGACGGAAGGCATGATTTGCGTAAATGGTTCGAGCTTGCCCGCTTTGATGAGGTGATTACCGAGCCGCGTTTAGCCGTAGTATCATCAGCCTACAGCTTGGTGTTCGTCCAGTGGAGCAGCACACAGCGGTACTACTCAGATAGTTTTCTGCGAGCGTTTTTTCGTAATTCTCGCCTTGACCGTGGCATTAAAGGTAGTGCTGTAAAAGAGTTGACGCGGCGCATTATCGAAGCCGCACTTATAGTCATCAATGAAGGCACAGTGCAATGGAAGAACTGGAAACCGCGATAGCAAGAGCGCTTACAGCCGCGCTTCCTGGTGTTGACGTGCGCTTTGATCCTTACCCTGGATACGGGAAGCTGCATGCAATTATTGTTTGGGATAGGTTTGAGCAACAACTAATGATGGATCGGCACAAGCAGGTATGGAGTGTACTTAAACTTGCACTTACGGACGAACAAAGACATAAAACAGGCTTTCTAGTGATAGTGACGCCCACTGAAATCGATGCAATGCAGGAAGCCTCGCTCATGGATGAAGCTATGGATGGCATCAAGGGCGCAGCCTAGCCTCTTAGCAGGCACAAGAAATACAAAAACAAAAACCGCGTCACGTAACGAGTTGACCCACACTCGCCAGGTGCGCCGTGGAGGAAACCAATGCCAAGTTCCATCTTGGGAAAGAAGCTGGGGATGACCCAGGTCTTCGAAGAAGGCGGTCGCGTGACTCCAGTCACTGTGATCGCAGCCGGTCCCTGTGTCGTTATACAACTAAAAACACTCGCAAAAGACGGTTATTCCGCCGCACAAATTGGGTTTGAGGATGTCAAAGAACATCGTCTGACCATGCCTGAGAAAGGCCATTTTGCGGCGCATGATGTCAAAGCGAAGCGCACCCTGCGCGAGATCCCCCTCGATGAAGGTGAGACTGTGGCCGAAGGCCATGAGTTTGCCGCCGACATCTTTGCCGAGGGCGATAAAGTCGCCGTCACCGGCATCTCGAAAGGCAAGGGCTTCGCCGGCGTTATGAAGCGCTATGGCTGGCGCGGCAACAAGGCCACGCACGGCGCGTCCACCTCACACCGCAAGCCGGCTTCCGGCGGTGGCACAGATGCTGCCCGCACGTTCAAAGGCTCCGGCAAGCCGGGACACATGGGCGACGCGCAGGTCACGCAGCAAGGTCTGCGGGTTGTCCGCGTGGACACCGAAAAGAACATCCTGCTCGTCAAAGGGGCCATCCCCGGCGCGAACGGCGGGTTGGTCATGATCAAGAAATTCAAACGCTAAGGAGTACCCATGCCGAACACCACTCTGAAAAAAGCAGATGGCACAAGCGGGGAGACAGTCTCCCTCAGCGACACGCTTTTTGCCGCAAAAATTAACCCTGGGCTGATGCACCAGGCGGTCGTCAACGAAGCGACGAACACCCGCCAGGATACCCGCAATACGAAAACCCGCGCCGATGTTGCCGGCGGCGGACGCAAGCCGTACCGCCAAAAAGGCACCGGGCGAGCGCGTCAAGGCACTATCTCAGCCCCGCACTACCGCCACGGCGGCATTGTGTTCGGTCCGCACCCGCGTGACCTCTCGGCCAAGCTGCCGAAGAAGGCCCGCCGGGCGGCGCTGGCTTCGGCGCTGACGACAAAAGCAGACGACGGCACGATCATTGTGCTGGACGCGATCTCGATGGAGTCGCACTCAACTAAAAGTGCAGCCTTGCTGCTGAGGTTGCTCGGCGTCACTGGCAAAGCGCTGGTCGTGCTGCCGGAAACCAATCTCACAATCTACAAGTCGTTTCGCAACATTCCGGGCATCACCGTCCGGGTCGCTCCAGCCTTTTCGGTTCGGGACGTGCTGGATGCCAACCAGATTGTTATGACCCAGGGCGCTTTGGACAAGCTCGATGCCGTTTACGGCAAAGAAGTTCAAGCTGAAGTGCCGACGGAGGCCGTAGAAATCGCATGAGCGCACTGACAAAAAGCCCCTACCAAATTATTGTTCGGCCCGTCGTCACGGAAAAAAGCGTGGCCGGGGGCGCTGACGGACAGTACACGTTCGTGGTCGCCCGTGATGCCAACAAGTACGAAATCGCCGAAGCGATTGAGCGCATCCAGGCCGACTCTAAGAACACAATCAACGTCGTCTCGGTCAACACCATGGTCGTCAAGGGCAAGACCCGCACGGGCCGCTTCTTCAAGCGCTCCAACCGGGGCCGCACTTCCGATTGGAAGAAAGCGATCGTGACCCTAAAGCCAGGCCAGTCTATTGAACTGGTGGAGGGAGTTTAACACCAATGGGAATCAAGCGTTACAAACCGACAACCCCATCGCAGCGGTTCCGCACGGCGTCGGACTACTCAGAACTGACGGCGTCAAAGCCGGAAAAGTCCCTGTTGCGCCCGAACAAGCACAGCGGCGGCCGCAACAACAAGGGCCGGCGCACAGCGGTCAATGTCGCGGGTGGCAACAAGACCCAGTACCGAATTATTGACTTCAAGCGCGACAAAGAAGGTATTCCCGGCAAAGTGGCGACGATTGAATATGATCCGAACCGCTCCGCGCGTATCTGCCTCGTGTATTATGCGGATGGCGAAAAGCGCTACATTCTGTGGCCGGTGAACCTGAAAGTCGGCGATGCGGTCATCTCCAGCGAGACAGCGGACATCAAGCCCGGCAATGCACTTCCGCTTCGGGCAATTCCCGTCGGGACGCTGGTGCATAACATCGAGATGTCGCCGGGTCGCGGCGGACAGATGACCCGGACTGCCGGCGGCTCGGCGCAGCTTATGGCGAAAGAAGGCAAATATGTCACCCTGCGCGTCGCGTCTGGGGAAACCCGCATGATCTTAGCCGAGTGCCGCGCCACCATCGGCCAGGTCGGCAACATTGACCACGAGAACATCAAGCACGGCAAGGCCGGCAAGAAGCGATGGCTCGGCGTTTACATGCACAACCGTGGCGTCGTCATGTCCCCGCGCGACCATCCGCACGGCGGCGGCGAAGCGAAGTCTCCGGTCGGACGCAAAAAGGGTCCTGTGTCGGCAACGGGCGTTCGCGCCCACGGCTTCCGCACCCGCCGGAACAAGTCAACGCAGAAGTTCATCGTTCGCCGTCGCGGCTCGAAGTAATTAGGGTAACAACACATGGGACGTTCACTGAAAAAAGGTCCGTTTGCGGACGTAAAGCTGCTGAAGCGCATTGACGATATGAATGCGCGGAATGAGAAGCGCATTATCAAGACCTGGTCGCGCCGCTCCACCATCTTCCCGCAGATGATCGGCCACACGCTGGCCGTGCATGACGGACGTAAGCACATTCCCGTGTTCGTCACGGAAAACATGGTCGGCCACAAGCTCGGCGAGTTTGCGCTGACCCGCACGTTCAAAGGCCACGCCGGCTCCAAAGACACCCGGACGACGCGCCGTTAAGCAAAGGCTCGTAAGGAAAAATCTATGAATACCGCCGCACGAGACCGCGCCCTGCTGCCCACCGTCAAAGACGTGCTGGGGCGGACGCCGGTCTCGAAGCTAAAACTCACAAAAGAAAAAGACGGCAGCCTCAAAGTCTTGCTCCATTCTAGCCGCCCGAACACGGTGCGGATGGAGATCAAGGAGCTGACCGAGGCGCTGAAAGAACAGATCGGCGCAAGCCGGGAAGTCTCGGTTGAAGTGGTCGCCGAGGCCCGCGCTGTTGCCAAGTATATCCGCATGTCGCCGCGCAAGGCGCGTCTGGTTATTGATGTCATCAAGGGCAAGCGTGTCACGGAAGCGCTCGCGATGCTGCGCTTCATCCCGAACCAGGCCGCCGAGCATATCATGAAAGTGGTTATTTCAGCAGCTGCAAACGCGAACGACGGCTGGGGGGCTGGCGCCGACGAGCTGAAGGTTCAGAACATTCTGGCCGACGGCGGACCGAGCCTCAAACGGGTCCGTGCCCGTGCTCAGGGCCGGGCGTACCGTATCCTGAAGCGGACCAGCCACTTGACGGTCATTCTAACGTCTGCTCCGCCTGCTGTCGCCAAGCCGCGCCGCACTGCGGTCCAGGCTCCCGCCAAAGCAAAAGCCGCGCCGGGGAATGCCGCCCCAAAAGCGCAAACCGTGACTGAGCAGTCGCAGGAAGAAGTCGCGCTCGACTCGCCGATTGCGACGCCCGCCGAAGAGAACCGCCAGGTTCCGGGCGCGGAGCAGGGCGAAGGCGGAACCGGCGATTCGGCGAACACGCCGGACAGCGGCAACTCTCCTACCGTGGCGACGCAGACGAACTCAGCAGAAGCGACCGAAATGGCCGCAGAGGGCATTCATGCCGCTCCGGGCGAGACTTCCGCTATGCCGCTGGAAGCAACGCCCGTCAGCGCTTCGAGTGCCTCGGAAGAAGATACCAGTGACCGTGCGCCGGACCCGGATGCAGGCGCAGACCAGAAACGCGAAGAGGGAGAATAACGTATGGGACAGAAAATCCATCCCGTCGGGTTCCGCGTCGGCGTGAACCGGGACTGGGAAAGCAAATGGTATTTGGACAAAGGCTATGCCAAAGCGCTGGTCGAAGATTTCCATATCCGCGATTTTATCAAGACCCGCAAAGAGCTAGTCAATGCTTCTATTGCCCGTGTTGAAATCGAGCGGGCGGCGAACCGGGTCAAAGTGACCCTTCATACCGCGAAGCCAGGCATCATCATCGGGCGCGGCGGCAAGGGCGTGGATGACCTCCGGGCGATTCTGGAAGGCAAGTTCAAGAAGTCGTTCCAGGCGAATGTCAGCGAGATCCGGCACCCGGAGCTTGACGCCCAGCTTGTGTCGGAAAGCATTGCCCAGCAGATCACAAAGCGCGTTTCCTACAAGCGTGCAATGCGCCAGGCTGTCACCCGTGCCATGAAGCTCGGCGCTAAAGGCATCCGTATCCTTAGCTCAGGCCGCTTGAACGGCTCAGAAATGGCCCGCAAAGAAGGCGACCGCTTGGGCAAGATTCCCTTGCACACGCTGCGGGCAGATATTGACTATGGCTTTGCGGAAGCACCGACGACTTACGGCAACATCGGCGTCAAAGTCTGGATTTACAAGGGCGACATCCTGCCGGGCCAGAAGCGGCTCACGACGGCTGACATTGCTTTACAGCAGCAGCAGCAGCGGCGCTTAAATGCCGATGAAGGCTTCGGCGACCGTGGACCGAGCGGCGGACGCGGCGGGCGCGGCGGCGCGGGCGGCGGACGTGGCGGTGCCGGCGGCGGACGCGGCGGTGCCGGCGGCGGGCGTGGCGGCGGCTTCGGAGGCGGTGGCCGTGGTGGTCCCGGCGGCGGAGGCGGCGGACGCGGCCCTGGCGGCGGCGGTGGATTCAGCGGTGGCGGCGGTCGTCCTGGGGGCGGCGGTGGCTTCGGTGGCGGCGGCGGACGCCCCGGCGGCGGTGGTGGCCGCTAAAGGAAACCTATATTATGTTAATGCCAAAGAAAGTCAAGTTCCGCCGGGTACACCGAGGCCGTCGCACCGGCCCGGCGTCGGGCGGCAACAAAGTGGATTTCGGCGACTACGCGCTGCAAGCGCTGGAAGCCTGCTGGATGACGAACCGGCAAATTGAAGCCGCGCGTATCGCCATGACCCGTAAGATCAAGCGTGGCGGAAAGATCTGGATTCGGGTATTTCCCGACAAGCCGTTCACGAAGAAGCCTGCCGAAACCCGTATGGGCAAGGGCAAGGGTGCTCCCGAAGGCTGGGTTGCGGTCGTCAAGCCGGGCCGCGTTTTATTTGAGATGTCCGGCGTTCCTGAAGATCTGGCGAAAGAAGCGATGCGATTGGCCCAGCATAAGCTGCCGATTGCAACGAAGTTCATCACCCGGCATGAGTCGGCGGTCCAGCTTCTGTCGCACACGATGATCTTAGATGAGTCGGAAGATGACGGAGAGTTTGCGGAAGCGGACCTGGTCGAAGTAGGAGTAGAGCAACATGGCTGAGAAAACAAAGAGCCGCCGTGCAGCCCTGCGCGGCATGAGCGACGCGGATACAACCGCGATCATTGCGGATGCCCACAAGAGCATTTATCAGTTCCGCAAGGACCGCCTGAGCAAGCCTGTTGAGAACGTCAAAGTCGTCAAGAACGCTCGCAAAGAAATTGCGCGTATTCTGACAATTCGGCGCGAAAAGCAGCTTGGCATTGAGCACAAGGGATAAGCAATGGCAGAAGAAATCACACAGACAGAAGAAACACGGAACCGGCGTAAGCTCCGCACCGGCGTTGTTTCCAGCGACAAGATGAATAAGACTGTCGTTGTCACAATCAACAACTTAGTACGTCACCCGATGTATGGGCGTATCTTGAAGCGGGACAAAAAGCTCAAAGCGCATGATGAGACCAACGACGCCCACATCGGCGATACGGTCGAAATCATGGAAACACGCCCCCTCAGCAAAGACAAATGCTGGCGCGTCGTGCGAGTTATCGAACGGGCCAAATAAATGGCTGATTTCCGGTGGGTGTTGCCTGGCAAACTGCGTTTGTCGCCGACACGACCGGAAGGTGCAGACGACTACAAACTCGCGATGCAAATAACCGAATATGGCTCATCTACGGAGGGAATGCCACCTATCGAAGTCATTATCGGCAAGGACGACGAAATGACCATCTTTAACGGGGTGACACGCGCAACTTGTGCCTATCAGTATCACCCTAACAATCTAGTTCTTGTCGAGGTAACGGATTACCTAACCGACATCAGTATGAGCAGGCACAAGACAATTCGGGAGGCTGATGATGGGCAAGGAGACGATGAGTGATGACACTCGCCGTGAGATTTTAGCTGTACTCGATGATTTAATGCACGAGCACCCTGAGTGGCGTATTGGACAACTTGTTGCCAATATGGCTTTTCTAGCCCGGCAGACAAACAGTGCGACGTGGGACGTGGAGAACGTAGAGTTTATTCAAACATCTCGCCAGCACTTGCAGAGAATGGCTGATAACCGAAAAGCGAATGAACCTGCAATGCAGAAACTTAAAGAGATGCATCAAAAGGCAATACTCAACGCTTAGATGAGCAGAAACTGCTAGGGTCGGTCGCAAAGCCGCTTGTTTTGTTCTCAAAGCAGGCGAAACTGGGCCGGCAGCGCAAAGGAAAACAGAATGATTCAAGATTATAGCCGCCTTCGGGCGGCGGACAACAGCGGAGCGCGTGAGCTTCTCACGATCCGCGTGCTGAAAGGCTCCAACGCGAAGTACGCCCACATCGGCGATATTATCGTGGCGGCAGTCAAATCAGCCACTCCCGGCGCAGCGGTCAAAAAGGGCGATGTTGTCAAAGCAGTCGTCGTTCGTACCCGCCAAGCCATTCGGCGGCAGGACGGCTCGGTGATGCGATTCGATGAGAACGCCGCCGTGGTCCTAACCAACAACCTCGCGCCGCGCGGCACCCGCGTCTTCGGACCCGTGGCCCGTGAGCTGCGGGACTCCAAATTTGAAGGCGCGATGAAGATCATCTCGCTTGCGCCCGAGGTGCTTTAAGATGTATACACCGCCGAAAAAGAGCGGCCCGCGCCGCAATGTCCCGCAGTATACGGGTAAAATGCGTCTGCTGCTCGGCGACACCGTGCGCGTGCTGACGGGCAAAGACAAAGGCAAAGAAGGCAAGATTACTGGAGTCAAGCGAGCCGAAGGCAAAGTTGTCGTCGAGGGCCTGAACGTCGTGATCAAGCACCAAAAGCCGCGCTCCGCCGGCGCTCCCGGTGCGGCTGGGCAGGGCGGACGCATTGAGCAGTCCATGCCATTCCCGGCCTCGAAAGTCCAGCTTGTTGACCCCGCCGACGGCAAAACTGCCACCCGTATCGGCATCCGGGTCAACGAGAACGGCGAGCGTGTGCGCTTCGCCAAGAAGTCGGGAGGAGTGATCACCAATGGCTGATGAGACAACTACAACTAAAACCCAGCCGACGCTGAAGCAGAAGTACCAGGACGAGATTGTTCCCAACCTGCAAAAAGAGTTCGGCTACAAGAATGTGATGCAGGTTCCGCGCCTCGAAAAGATCGTGCTGAACATGGGTGTCGGCCAGGCCGGCCAGACCGGCGGCGATGCCAAGCAGCTTGACGGCGCGGTCAGCGACCTCGCCACCATCACCGGCCAGAAGCCGGCAGTGACGCGGGCCAAGAAGTCTATCGCGAACTTCCGGTTGCGCCAGGGCGCACGGATTGGTGCAAAAGTCACTCTGCGCGGTGCCCGGATGTATGAGTTTCTGGATCGTTTGCTGAACGTCGCGCTGCCCCGTGTCCGCGACTTCGGCGGCATCAACCCGAACTCGTTTGACGGACGCGGCAACTTCGCGATGGGCCTCAAAGAGCAGCTCACGTTCCCAGAGATTGTTTACGATAAAGTAGACAAAGTGCGTGGTATGGACATCATTATCGTGACCACTGCGCCATCGGATGCCGAGGCCCGGTCGCTCTTGAAAGCGATTGGTGTGCCGTTCCGAGGCGAGAAGCAGGGCGAGCGGCTGCAATAGCCGAGGGCAAAGCGAGGAAAAGCGAGGGAATGAACTCCTCTATGCCTTCGGCATTACTTCATATCTGCTGAATGGCATCCTTCGGATGAAAGAAATGCTACGAATTGCTGATCCTCGTCCGAAGGACGCAATCCAGCGAGAGGAGTTTACTCCCTCGCTTCCTGCCGAATGCTCATTTTTGCGCGGATTTCAGGTATACTACTGCTTGTTTCCGCGCCTTCAGCGTGACAAAGAAGGACAAGACCTTTGGCAAAAGAATGCCTGATCCAAAAAGCGAAGAAGACCCCGAAGTTTTCTGTTCGCGGCTACAATCGCTGCCAGCTCTGCGGGCGAGCGCACGGTTATATGCGTAAGTTCTCCATCTGCCGCATCTGCTTCCGGGAGCTTGCACATCAGGGATTAATCCCCGGTGTTACCAAGTCGTCCTGGTAAGTATTACAAACACATATCAGCCATATCGGGACTATTCGACAATAGCCCGTCTGATGGGAGAAAATTATGCCGGTCTCAGACCCCGTCGGCGACCTGTTGACACGCATTCGTAATGCCAACAGCGCCAACCACGAGTCCCTTGAAGTGGATTCGTCTAAATTGAAAATTGAAGTTGTCCGTATTCTGCACGAAGAAGGCTATATTAAGTCTTACGAAATTGTCAAACAGCCGGTGCAGGACAACATCAAAGTCACCCTCAAATACGGCGTTCGGAACCGCGAAAAGGTTATTACGAACCTCAAGCGCGTCTCCAAGCCCGGCCTGCGCGTTTACCGCTCGCACGATAAGCTGCCGACGGTCCTCCGAGGCCTCGGTATCGCTATTGTCAGCACCTCTCAGGGCGTCATGACTGCCAAAAAAGCCCGTAAGCTGGGCATCGGTGGCGAAGTCCTAGCATTCATCTATTAAAGGAGCCTCCCATGTCTCGTATTGGAAAGCGGCCCATTCCGCTGCCGCAGGGCGTGGAAGTCCGAGCCGCCGCCGACGGCACTTTGACAGTCAAAGGCCCGAAAGGGACATTGTCCCGCCAGATCCACCCGCGCATGAGCGTCGAGATCGAAGAAGGCACGCTGCTTGTCACGCGCCCGACCGATCAGCAGGACGACCGTGCACTGCATGGCCTCACCCGCTCCCTGGTCAACAACATGGTCGTCGGCGTGTCTGATGGCTACAAGCGCATCCTGGAAATCGAAGGTGTTGGTTACCGTGCGGCGAAAGACGGCGCAAAGTTGGTCCTCAGCCTCGGCTTCTCGCATCAGGTTCCCGTCGAGCCACTGGAAGGCGTCAGCTTTGAAGTGGGGCAGGATACGAACACCCGCCGCCCGTTCATCACAATCAGCGGCATTGATAAAGAGTCGGTCGGCCAGCAGGCCGCCGTCATCCGCAAGCTGAAGCCGCCGGAGCCGTACAAGGGCAAGGGTATCCGCTACCAGGGCGAGATTGTTCGCCGCAAGGCCGGTAAGAGCGGCAAGGCAGGCGGCAAAGGCGGCGGCAAGGGCGGCAAGAAGTAATTAAGAACCCCTCCCGCTCGTTCCTCATTCCCTTCCCTGTTAGGGAAGGGTAACAAAGAGCGAAGATGGCTATGGGAGCGGTGGCATTCTCCTTGCTGCATCCTCTGGCCCTTCCCTAACAGGGGAGGGAGCGAGGAACGAGCGGGAGGGGTTCTTTGGTATCTGGCTCATAACGCGGACGCTGACACGTTCGTGACACGGTGGGTCAAGAGGAAACTCGAACTTATGGCACAAATCAACAAAAATGAGTCGCGGCAAAAGCGGCATACCCGCGTGCGGAAGCGCGTCCTGGGAACGCCTGAGCGTCCCCGGCTGAACGTCTACCGCTCGTCGAACAACATCTACGCTCAGATCATTGATGATCTGGCGGGCCGGACGCTGGCAGCCGCGTCTTCACTCGATGCGTCTCTCAAAGGCGATACGCCGTCAAAGAGCGCCGGAGGCAACATCGAAGCGGCAAAGACGGTAGGCGCACTGGTTGCCGAGCGAGCGAAGACGGCAGGCGTTTCCAAAGTGGTCTTCGACCGCGGCGGCTACCTTTATCATGGGCGTGTGCAGGCTCTGGCCGACGCGGCACGCGAGAATGGACTGGATTTCTAAATGGCACTCATTAACCCGGACACGCTGAACTTAGAAGAGCGCGTCATCCAAACAAACAAAGTCCAGAAGACCCACAAAGGCGGCCGGACCATGTCCTGGAGCATCTTGGTCGTCGTGGGCGACGGCAACGGCTATGTCGGGGCTGGGATCGGCAAAGCCCGTGCGATTCCTGATGCGATCCGCAAAGGCGTGGAAGCGGCTCGCAAGAGCTTGGTCCATGTTCCAATGGTCGGCTCGACGATCCCGCACGATGTTCTGCTGCGGCAGGGCGGAGCGGAGGTCCTGCTGAAACCGGCCTCGCCGGGTACTGGCGTTGTCGCCGGCGGCTCGGTCCGCGCTATTCTGGAAGCGGCTGGCGTTCGCGACGTTCTGGCGAAGTCACTGGGATCGTCAAATAAAGTCAACACGGCCTGGGCGACGATTGCGGCCTTGAAGCAACTCAAAAGGGCCACTGACGTGGCCCGCCTGCGCGGCCTGAATGTCAATGATCTGGTTTCTAAAGCCGTTGCCGACGCGGCCCGCGAAGCGGAGCAAGTGGACTCGGCGGCAGGCATCGCCTCTGTCGTCACGGACGAGCCGACGGTTCTCTCCACGACTGAGGGCGAAACGATGACGGCCGCTCCGGCAGCCGCGACACCGGAGACCGAAGTGTCTCCCAATGCGGTCGGCACCGTGGATGCGGCAGATGCAATGCAGACGAGCGCCCCTGCGACCAGTGCGCCGTCAACCGAAGGGGGAGCATAACCCATGGCAGAACTCAAGATTACTTTGACACGGAGCCTCATCGGCTACGAGAAAAGCCAGCGCCTGACGGCGCGGGCGCTTGGCCTCGGCAAAATCGGCTCCAGTGTCGTGCAGCCCGATTGTTCCCCGATCCGGGGCATGATCAAGAAAATTACGCACGTTCTCACCGTTGAGACGGCAGACGGCCAAAAGGTGTCGGAACCCGCCGCCAAAATTGGCCGTAAGAAACATTATGGTCCGCATGAAGGACTTGGGGTAGGACAATGAATCTCTCTGAACTGAAACCAAACGAAGGCGCTCGCAAAGAGCGGAAGCGGATCGGGCGTGGCCCTGGCTCCGGCACGGGCAAGACATCCGGCGGCGGTCACAAAGGCGACAAAGCACGCGGCAATACGAAGCCCGGCTTTGAGGGCGGTCAAACACCGCTGCATCGCCGCCTGCCGCAGAACCGTGGCATTGCCGGTAAGGGCGGCTTCAACGCGCCTCCGAAGACCCCATTCGCGGTCGTCAACCTGAGCGCTTTGGAGCGCTTTGACGACGGAGCAACCGTGACGCCGGAAACGCTGTTCTCGGCGGGCCTGCTCGGCAACATCAAAGACACCGTCAAGATTTTAGGCAACGGCGAGCTGAGCAAGAAGCTGATCGTTCGCGCCAGCCACTTCTCGAAGAGCGCGATGGAGAAGATCGTGGCGGCAGGCGGAACGGCTGAGGTTCTTTAAGCTGACGCGCGGCCCCAAGAGGCAAATCTATGGCAGTTAAAAGACCAAGTGCAAATATCCCGCCGTCTTCTCCCTTTGCGGGCCGAGCTGCGGCTGGCGGACGCGGTGGCGGCGGCAATCGGACCGGTTCCAACACGCCGTTCATTGAGGCGATGGTCGCAGCATGGGCCATCCCGGAGCTGCGCCGCCGTCTGCTGTTCATCTTCGCGATGTTCGGCGTCTACGTCATTGGCTTGCATATCCCGCTGCCGGGCATCAACCCGGACGCGCTTAAAGCGTTGTTTAAAACTTCGGGTATCTTGAGCCTGGTAGACGTGTTCTCCGGCGGCGCGTTGTCCAAGTTCACGGTCTTCGCGATGGGGATTGTGCCATACATCAACGCTTCAATTATCATGCAGCTTTTGACGTTCGCGATCCCGCAGTGGCAGGAGATGGCAAAAGAGGGCGAGTCGGGCCGCAAGCGGATCGCTCAGTACACCCGCTACCTGACGATGGGGCTGGCCCTGGCTCAGTCCATCGGCTTTGTAATCCTGTTGCGGCGCGGCAGCGCTATCTCGCCGAACATTGCCTTGGACGTTGAAGTCGCGATTACAATGATTGCCGGCACTGCGTTTCTGATGTGGCTTGGTGAACAAATCACAGACAAAGGCATCGGCAACGGCATCTCGCTGATTATCTTCTGCGGCATCATGGTCCGGCTGCCGAAGCAGCTTGTAGACACTGCTGCGGAAATCATCGCCGGCACCGTTAAGCCCTGGCAGGCCCTGATTTTAATCGTGGCGTTCTTTGCGACTGTCATCGGCGTTGTGTTTGTCACGCTCGGCCAGCGCAAAATCCCGATCCAGCATGTCCGCAAGATTGTCGGCAACAAGATGTCGCAGGGCGGCACATCGTACCTGCCGTTCCGTATTGCTCAGGCGGGTGTTATCCCGATCATCTTTGCCCTGTCTATCCAGCTTCTGCCGGGGACGTTCGCGAACTTTGTGCCGGCCACAACGCCTTTGGGCCAGTTCCTGCACAATGCGACCAACTGGCTGTCGCCGGGCAAGAATCCTATCTCCGGCCTGATTTATGCAGTGATTATTGTCTTCTTCACCTACTTCTACACGGCGGTCACCATGAACGTCGAGCAGATGGCGGACGACCTCAAGAAGTATGGCTCGTTCATTCCCGGCATCCGGCCCGGTAAGCCGACGATGGAATATCTTGACAAAGTGATGACACGCATCACGCTGGCTGGTGCGCTGTTCCTGGCGCTGATTGCGCTGCTGAACTTCTGGATACCAGCGCTGACCGGGACGGCGAACACGTTCACGCTGATTGGCGGTACGTCGCTGCTGATTGTCGTCAGCGTTGCGCTTGACACGATGCAGGCCATTGAAGCCCAGCTTTTGATGCGGAACTACGAAGGCTTTATCCGCTGATGCGCCTAGTTCTTCTGGGTCCGCCCGGCGCCGGCAAGGGAACGCAGGGGCAAGCGCTGGCGCAGGTCTACGGGGTGCCGCATGTCTCAACCGGCGATATTGTTCGAGATCATGTCGCGCGGCACACGGAGTTTGGGCGCAAAGTCGAGGCGGCGATTGCTGCCGGGAACTTTGCCTCTGATACCGACATTCTGTACTGGGTCGGGGTTCGGCTTGCCGCCTCCGATGCTCAAAACGGATACATCTTGGACGGCTTTCCGCGCGATGTCGCGCAGGCGGAAGCGTTCGTGCAGGCTCTAAATGCCGTTGTTGATCTAGAAGTCGCCGAAGAGGCACTGGTCGAGCGGCTTTCCAAGCGGCTCATCCGTGATGATAAGACCGGGCAGATGGTGCGCCGGTCCGACGATGAGCCGGACGCTGTGCGCCACCGGCTGGAAGTCTACAAAGAGCGAACTGCGCCTTTGCAGGCATACTACGAGCAGCGTGGCCTCTTAAAGCGGGTAGACGCGCTGGGTGATCCAGTCACAGTGACGGAGCGCATCCAAAGCGCACTTGCAAAATAAGATCTTTAGAGGTATACTACGCGGATGGTTCGCCTGAAGAGCGCAGAAGAAATAGAAATGATGCGCCGCGCTGGGCGGGCCGTTGCGGAAGCGCTGGCAGCGATGCGCGACGCGATTGTGCCGGGTGTGACAACAACACTGGACCTCGACGAGGTCGCGGCGGATGTGCTGCGTAAGCGCGGGGCAAAGCCGGCGCTGCTTGGCTACAAGCCGTCGTTCAGCCGGGTCCCGTACAAGCACAACACTTGCATTTCGGTCAATAATGAAGTCGTCCACGGAGTACCGAGTGCCAAGCGTGTGCTGCACAAGGGTGACATTGTCAGCTTAGACCTTGATGCGTCTATTGACGGCTGGTGTGCCGACGCCGCGCTGACGGTTCCTGTCGGGACAGTTTCTATTGCTGCGAAGAACCTGCTGACAGTCTCACGCGAAGCTTTGTTCAAAGGCATCTCGCAGGCACGGGTCGGCAACAACGTTGGGGACATCAGCGCGGCGATCCAGAGACACGCCGAGCGGAGCCGCTACAATGTCGTGCGGGACTTAGTGGGCCACGGCATCGGCCAGACGCCGCATGAGGACCCGCAGGTCGCAAACTACGGCAAGACCGGACGCGGAGAGCGTTTGCAGGCTGGTATGACAATCTGCATTGAGCCGATGGTCAATGTTGGGAAGCATGACGTTGCTCACAAGAAGGGCGATGTTTGGACGATTTTTACGTCGGATGGCTCGCTGTCCGCCCATTTCGAGCACACCGTTGCGATCACCGAGGAAGGCCCAGATATTCTGACATTGCCGCCCTCAGATGAGAAGTAATCAGGAGAAATAACAGAGTTTATGGCCCGAAGACCACGCAAACAGCATGCGGCTCGCGATGAGCGCCGCGCTGAGGAATCGGAAACTTACGCCAAAGAAAAGGCAATCGAAGTCGAAGGCGCAATCGCGGAGACTTTGCCCAATGCCATGTTTCGTGTCAATATCGAAGGCGGCCATCAGGTGCTGGCCCAGGTCAGCGGCAAGATCCGTATGAACTTTATCAAGATTCTGCCGGGCGACCGGGTGAAAGTGGAGCTGTCTCCTTATGACCCGACACGCGGGCGCATCTTGTACCGTTATAAGTAGCGTAAAGATTAAGTAGGAGTTACCCATGAAAGTACGGCCATCCGTTAAAAAGATTTGTGACAAGTGCAAAGTGATCAAGCGCGACGGCGTCGTGCGCGTGATCTGCGTTATCAAGAAGCATAAGCAGCGCCAGGGTTAGTATCGGTAGATTTAGCGACCGCATTTAGGAGGCATCTTTTGGCACGTATTGCAGGCGTCGATCTCCCCCGCGACAAGCGGGTCGAGTACGCGCTCCTTTCCATTTTCGGGATCGGGCTGACCAGCAGCCGGGACATCCTGGCAAAGAACGGCGTCAGCGTGGACACCCGTGTCCGCGACCTGACCGAGTCGGAAGTCAACTCGCTTCGCGAGACAATCGAGCGCGAGTTCCGGGTCGAAGGCGACTTGAAGCGCCAGATTACAATCAACATCCGGCGCTTACAGGAAATCGGTTGCTACCGGGGCATCCGGCACCGGCGCGGCCTGCCCGTGCGCGGCCAGAAGACCAAAAGCAACGCCCGTACCCGCCGTGGCCCGCGCCGCGCCGTTGCTGGCAAGAAAAAGATTAAGAAGTAAATAGTGCCCGCGCTTGTGCGGGTCCTGTACCGCCCCTCCTTTTCAATGAGTCCTATTACAGACTCACGAAGTGAGGTTGGGACGGGTTGATAGGAGACATCTCAGACCGAATGGCACAGAAGAAAACAACGCAGCGGCAGAAGCCGAAAGAACGCAAAAATATTGCACAGGGGATTGTGCATATCCAAAGCACGTTTAACAACACAATTGTTTCCATTACCGACGTCAAAGGCGACTTGATCTCCTGGGCCAGCGCTGGCTCGGTCGGCTTCAAAGGCTCCCGTAAAGGCACCCCGTTCGGCGCACAGCTTGCTGCCGAGAAGGCCGGGCGCATCGCGCAGGACAACGGAATGCGTCGGGTGGACGTTCATGTCAAGGGACCGGGATCGGGCCGTGAAACCGCTATCCGCGCCCTGCAAGCCGTCGGCATTGAAGTGAGCATCATCAAAGATGTGACCCCGATCCCGCACAACGGCTGCCGCCCGCCGAAGCGCCGCCGCGTTTAACTTAGTTTCTGGAGAAAAGAAGAACCGATGACCGCTGTTAAAAAAGGACCCGTTTCTAAATCGGGAGACGCCCGCTGCCGGCAGTGCCGCCGCGAAGGCGTCAAGATGTACCTCAAAGGCACCCGCTGCTATTCCAAGAAGTGCGCGATTGAGCGCCGCAACTACCCGCCGGGGATGCACGGCCAGGGGATGCAGAAGAAGACCACGGAGTATGCCCATCAGCTCCGCGAAAAGCAGAAGATGAAGCGGACTTACCGTGTGCTTGAGCGGCCCTTCCGCAACTATGTGGAAGAAGCACTGCGCCGAAAGGGTGTGACAGGTGAGAATATCCTGTCCCTGCTGGAGACACGACTGGACAACGTGATTTACCGTTTGAACCTGGGTGCCTCGCGGGCGCAGGCCCGGCAGTTTGTCTCGCACGGTCATTTCTTGGTGAACGGCAAGCGCGTTGACATTCCTTCCTACCAGGTGCGCGTCGGTGAAACGATTACCGTTAGCGAAAGCAGCCGTAAGATGCAGCCGATGCTCGATTCCCTGCGCGGCATGGGTCGGCGCATCCCGGAGTGGCTGACGTTCGACGCGAACTCGCTTACGGCGAAAGTCATCACCGTGCCGACTCGCGACATGATTGATACGGAAGTCACCGAACAGCTCATCGTCGAGTACTACTCGCGATAATGATCAGGCTCCGCCGCGTAAGCGGCGCTGTCGCCGGGACGAGAACCCGCCGTGTCACGGCGGGTTTTCGCCTGTTGCCTCGCCCCTGCGCGGCGGCCTGAAGGAGAGACGAATACCAATGCCAGAGACAACTTTGGACCCGGCTGCCCCGCGTATCGAGACGCTGGAACAGACCGAGACTTACGGAAAATTCGTTGTGGAACCGCTGGAGCGCGGCTACGGCGTGACATTAGGAAATTCCCTGCGCCGCGTCCTGCTGTCGTCCATTCCGGGCGCGGCGGTGACCTCGATTAAGATTGACGGTGTTCTGCACGAGTTTTCGACCATTGCCGGTGTCAAAGAAGATACGACAGAGCTTATTCTTAACCTCAAGGACCTGTATGTAAAGGTGTATAACCGGGGCGGAGCGCAGGCAAACGGCGTTGCACCGGAGCCGCGCACAGTCAAGATTGATGTGACCGGACCGGGCCATGTCACTGGAGCAGACATTCAGTGTCCTAGCGATGTCGAGATCGTCAACCCGGAAGTGCATATCGCAACACTGGCTGACGACAAGACGCACCTCTCGATGGAGCTGGCCGTCAATGAAGGTAAGGGCTATGTGCTGCCGGAGAAGCAGGACAAAAGCAAGCAGGTCATCGGGGTGATCCCGATTGGGGCCTCGTTTACCCCGGTTCGCAAAGTCTCGTTTAACGTCGAGTCCACGCGCGTCGGCTTCAAGACTGACTTCGAGCGGCTGACGCTTGAGATCTTCTCGAACGGGACAATGGCGCCGGGCGATGCACTTAGCCAGGCGGCGTACCTGCTGGAAACGTTCTTCCACCGGTTTGTCGAGTTCCCGCAGGGCTTTGCCGGGCGGCTCGGCGGCATGAACGGTACGGCCTTTGCTGGCGGAGTGCCGGGAGCGCCGGACGCACGCATCGAGGAGCTTGACTTCTCGGTCCGCACCTACAACTGCTTAAAGAAAGCCGCAGTGCTAACTATCGGGGACTTGGTAAAAATCCCCGAAAGCGAGCTGATGCAGATCCGCAACTTCGGCAAGAAGTCGCTGACGGAAGTGAAAGAAAAGCTGTCATCACTCGGCTTGACCATTCCGGGCGCGACTGACGACGATGCGGCTTACGCCGATGAGGACGACGACGCAGACGATGACGATGCGGCGGTTGCCGAAGCCGACGAAGAATAAATACTAAGAGCAACTACCAAAGGACTACTGTTATGAACCACCGTATTGGCGGCCGCAAGTTCGGCCTGCCGAGCGACCAGCGCCGGGCATTGTTAAAAAGCCTGGTCCGGGCGCTGTTTGTTTACCAGACGATCCAGACGACCGAAACCCGTGCGAAGGATGTCCGCTCCATTGCCGAGAAGCTGATCACCGGAGCGCGTGTGGACACGATTCATGCCCGCCGCCTGGCACGCGCGTATTTGAGCGATGAGACGCTGGTGCATCACCTGTTCACGCAGATTGCTCCTGAGTTCAAGACCGGCTCCGGCTATACGCGTGCCGTCAAGATTGGCCAGCGGCGCGGCGACGCGGCAACGATTGTTCAGCTTTCGCTGGTGACCGAGCGTGAGTTCGGAATGCCGGTGATACCGGAGAAGACCGGCCAGCCGAACCGGGTACGCTAGACGCCTGTGCGAACGCTCAAGCTGACGGTGGAATACGACGGCACGGAGTTCAGCGGCTACCAGCGGCAGGGGCAGGGAGAGCGGACGGTCCAGTCGGTGCTGGAAGAAGCCTTGCTACGGCTCTCGCCGCGCGAAGTATGCGTCCTGAACGGCGCAGGCCGAACAGACATCGGCGTTCACGCGCTGGGCCAGGTCGTCTCGTTTCAGACAGGAAGCGCTCTGCCGCTGGAGCGCTGGGCGATTGCCTTGAACTCGCTCCTGCCGCCGGATGTGGCGGTCGCAAAGGCCGAAGAAGCCGAAGCCGGCTTCCACGCCCGGTTCTCCGCTCGGCAGCGCACCTACGGCTATCTGATCTGGACGCGCCGCACCCGCTCCGCCCTTTGGGGTCGCTATAGCCTGCATTATCGAGGGGAGCTGGATGTTGACCTCATGCGCCGGGCCGCACAGCCGTTTATCGGGGTCCACGATTTCGCGGCGTATGCCCGGTACGGCGGCAATCCGGGCCGGACAACGGTACGCGACCTGCGCCGGCTGTCGGTGCGCCGCGTCTCAAACGGCCTGCTGGTGACAGCGACCGCAAATGGTTTCCTGCGAACAATGGTACGCAACCTCGTCGGCGGCCTCGTCGCCGTCGGCTCCGGCAAAGTGCCGATTGAGACTTTGGAAGAGATACTCGCAACGCGCGACCGGGTTAAGAACCCGATCCCGCCCGCTGTGCCGCAAGGGCTGTTTTTGCGGCGCGTTGACTACTAATCATTAATTATTGGAGAGAGAAAATGTCTACTTATAGCGCCAAGCCGCTGGAGATGGAACAAAACCGCAAGTGGATTGTCCTTGACGCCACGAACCAGTCTATGGGCCGGCTCGCTGTCGAAGCTGCCAAGATCCTGCGCGGCAAGAACAAGCCTGAGTTCACGCGCCATGTGGACTGCGGCGATCATGTTATCATCATCAACGCCGCAAAGGTCCTTCTGACCGGCAACAACAAAAAAGATGAGCCGATCTACCGCCATACGCTGTACCCCGGCGGCATCCGGAGCGTCACGCGCGGGCGCGAGATTGAAAAAGACCCTGTCGTCGCCGTGATGCGCGTCGTCAAGGGAATGCTGCCGCATAACACGCTGGGGGCACAAACGCTCAAAAAGCTGCGCGTGTACGCCGGCGCAGAGCATCCGCATCAGGCGCAGAAGCCGCAGGACATCGCTTAACTTAGGACACTTTTAGGGAATAAACATGGCAGAAACAACACGCTACTACGGGACAGGCCACCGCAAAAACGCAACCGCCAAAGTCTGGCTGTCGTCGGGACCCGGCAACATCACGGTCAACAACCGAACCACCGGCCAGTACTTTGGCCGAGCTTCTTTGGAAGCGCTTATCATGCAGCCGTTTGAAGTCACCGAGACCGTCGGCCGGTTCGATGTCTTTATCCGCGCCCTCGGCGGCGGCATCTCCGGGCAGGCCGGCGCGGTGCGTCACGGCATCGCAAAAGCCCTGGTTGAGTCCGATCCCGATCTGCGGCCTGCGCTGCGGAAGCTTGGCTACCTAACTCGCGATCCGCGTGTCAAAGAGCGCAAGAAAGCGGGCCGGAAGCGGGCGCGTCGCGGCTTCCAGTTCTCCAAGCGTTAAATGTTAGGCGCGGGAACTTTTGCCGGGGTATGCCGCCGTAACACAATAAACGGTTTTCAGTAGAAGGCTGAGGTAAGACGATGTTTCCCCTAGCATTTGGGTTTAGCCCGCCGGACATTGCGATTATCCTCGTGCTGGCGCTTGTGGTTTTCGGGCCGAAGAAGCTGCCGGAGATCGGCAAGCAGCTTGGGCAGGCCATGCGCGAGATACGGAAGGTAACGGATGAGCTGACGGGTGCAATGCACTCGGTTCATTCGGAGGTCGAGTCAGTCTATAAGCCCATCATGTCGCCGCCGTATGAGTACGGCAACCCTTATTCCGGGACCAGCAGTGCGACAGTCGAAAAAGCCGCCGCTCGCAGAACTTACGATCAGGACCCGGAAGATTTAATGGTTCCGATTGTGCATCCGGCGCCAAACACCGAGGCGCATGTCGAGCCGGACTCCTCAGAAAAGAAAGGACATTAATATGTTGCCTCTTGCATTCGGTTTTGGCGGTCCCTGGGACATCCCGATTGTCGCTGCTGTCGTTATCCTGCTGTTCGGTACGACCAAGCTTGCCGGTTTGGGCAAGTCCATGGGCCAAGGCATTAAAGAGTTTAAGAATGCGACTGCGGAAGATGACAAGCCGATCACGCCTGCTGTGCCGCAGGAGCCGCCGGTCGTTGTGGAAGCCGGTCGAAGGAACAGCAGCGACTCATGAACGTATTCCAGATCATCCTGCTGGTGTTCCAGGCGCTTATTTCAGTGAGCTTGGTCTTTCTTGTCATGTCCCAAACGTCCAAGAACGACGGGCTGACCGGGACAATCGGGAACAACTCGACCGGCGCAAACTTCAAGGGCAAGCCGGGCTTTGAGGAGCGCTTGCAAGGTTACACGCGCCAGATCGGGATTGCCTGGTTCGTGATCTCAATTCTTGTCGGTATTGCCTTCCGCAACTCGTAGCGGCTGCCGCAATAGTAATACGATAAAAGAGCCTGCCGGAGTATCCGGTAGGCTCTTTTTGGGCTAATGAAGGCCGAGTTACGAGGGCGTGAACGCTTCCTGGTGGGGGCATTCATGCCCTCGCGATTCGGCCTCTCGCAACTTATGCCGCTTTGCGGGTACTCTGCTCACTCATCCATTCCGGCGTTTCCGATAATGTCAGAGCCTCCTGGTAGGGGTCCTCCTGCGCGGTTGCGACGATATAGGAATAAAACGCAGCAGCGGTCAGCGCGTAGCCGGCGGCAATCCAGAAAAACATGACAGCATTCCCCTTTGCCTTGATTATCGGCGGTTTCCGCTGTTCTAATCACCGTATTTCTACCGCAAAAATTCTCACGACATGAGAATTTTCGCAGATTGAATTTCCTACTCTTCGCGTTTTGCTGATACTCACTGCCACTTACAGTATAATATATCTGTGCGATGCGACAGAAGAAAGCGCCGCGAACAGCGCCGAGATTAGAAACGGTTTAGTGAGAGGAAATGATCATGGATACGATTTTAGAAACAAACGCCGCCGTCGAAAGCGTCCGGCAAGCATATGACGGAACTTCCGACCGCCCCCGTCCCGAATGGGTGCGCGGCGTCTGCCCGCAGTGCGGAGATCAACTTGTCAGCAACTGCTACTATGTTGGTGGGAGGGGCTACTTGGTTGTTTTTGAATGTTGGGCAAGCCTCGGCGATAGCCCGGCCTGTGGCTACCGCAAGATTATCTAACAAACGAAGACAAGGATGACTCCCATGCCACGGATACAAGGTATTTACCAGATCGCTCATCGTGATACGGGCCAGCTTTACATTGGCAGCTCAGTTGACATAGCCCGGCGGTGGGCAGACCATCGCCGGGAACTGAGACTTGGCGTTCACAAGAACGCATCTTTACAAGCGGCGTATGATCTTGGAGGTTGTGATGTTCTAACTTACACCATACTTGAGTATGTCGCGCTGGCAGAGAGTTTAGTAAGTATAGGGCAGAATTACCTTGATTCACTCAGACCTGTCTACAACGGCCACTCAGCCGCGATTCGCGCCCCATACCGAACCTGGCGCAGTGATGAAGCCGACAGGGAGCGGTTCTGGAGCAAGGTAGACCAAGCCCAAGAAGGCTGCTGGCTTTGGCAAGGAACGCTGTTGGTACAGGGGTATGGATGCTTCAAAGTTGCTGGCAAAACGTACAAGGCTCACCGTCTTGCTTACACTTACGGTTCGATTCCTATTGGCTTGGTCATATGTCACACCTGCGACACCCCCCGCTGTGTTAAGCCTGCACATCTTTTTGCTGGAACCCATAAAGAGAACACAGCGGATATGATGGCGAAAGGAAGGGGCTACGCGACAAACCCTGCGCTCAAGAAACGCACCGTTCCGCTGGAACGCCACGGATCACATTTGCATCCAGAAATGAGGCGTGGTGAACGCAATGGCCGTGCCGTCCTTTCACCACAGCAGGTGGAAGACATACGACGCCGATACACACAGGGTAGCGTAAGCCAATTCGCTCTGGCAAATGAATATGGAGTAGCACAAACGACAATTAGTGCCATTGTGCGCCGGAAGAGCTGGGACTATTGACGATCTCGACGACTGACTTGGTTTAAGGAGAACTGACATGACTAATGAAGTGACGAAGATTCAGATTTACCGGCTTGTCGCGAAGGACAAGCTGCTCGACATCACCGACCTGCTGGCGTTTGATCCGAAGCGCAGCAAGGTGGCGTTTACGCTGGTGGAGCTGGACGAGAGCAACAAAGCGGCGTCGCGGGTGCGGCATTATGTGGACGCCGACGACATGAAGCTGGTCTGCCATGACCTGCTGGCGGGGACGTTCACGAGCTTTGAGGACCAGAAGGGCAGCGCCCACGACGATTACACGGAAGCGCGGGTGCTGTCCTTCAAGAAGGAAGCCAAGTACCGGCAGCCGTTTGTCCTGCGGATTGACAACGGCCAGGGCGAAGTCTACGGCCAGGGGCAGGTGAAGATGGTCAAGGCCACCGACAGCCTGACCCTTCAGATGCCGGAGTTTGAGGCCCGCAAGATGGCGCTGATGGTGCTGGATTACATCCACCAGTGGGAGATGATCCATTTCCGCAAGCGTCAAGACGCCCGGACAATCACGTTTACCCCGGCAGCGGAGACGGCAGAGACTGAGCCGGTCACGGCTTAACGCAGATAAGACAAAAGCCCGCAGGCATTGTGCCTGCGGGCTTTTTTGCCGCTGTCTCTACTTCTTACCCTACTTCGTCGCTGTCAGCGGGTCCTCATCCATGTTGCGCTGGAACTCAGTGCCACGGCGCAGCAGGCGAGGCGTTTCGCTTTCCACTGCCGTGCGCCCAAATAGGAGGTCGGAGGTCCAGCCGGTGACGACCCGGAACTTCCGGCTCCAATGCGGGATCTTGATGAGATACGTCGTCCGCCACATCAGCCAGGCAATGATCCCGGAGAACTTCAGGAACTTGATCTGGGCAACCGCCGACTGATGCCCTAGGTTCACGAACTCACCGAGTGTGCGAAATAAGAACGGCTCCGGCTTCTTGCCGCGCAGGAGGCCCATGATATTGCTCGCAAGCTTCTTCGCTTCCCGCTCGGCGTTCTGCGCCGTGCCGGTGTAAGGCCGGCCTTCTTCCAAAAGGTTCGGGATGTGGGCACAGTCGCCCATTGCCCAGACCCCGTCCATGCCCTTGACCTGCATGGTCGGCTCGGTGATAATCGCGCCCTTTTTGTCCTTCTCGCAGTTCAGCGTGTGCGTCAGCGGCGACGGTGTGACGCCCGCCGCCCACAGCACGGTACGGGTGGGAACAAACTCGCCTTTCGAGAGCGTCACGGAGCGCTCGTCAATCGTCTTGATCTTCTGGCCCAGACGCATCTCGATCCCGCGCTTTTGTAGCTGCCGGATCGCGTACTTCGCCAGCGATGGGTCAATGGTCGGCAGGATCTCTTCCGCCATGTCTACCAGCAGCACCCGGATTTCGTCGGGACGAATGCTCTCATACGAGCGGGCGGCTTCCTTCATCATGTCCCGGATCGCGCCGGCGGCTTCCACGCCTGTATAGCCCGCGCCGACCACCATAACAGTCAGGAATGAGCGCCGGGCCACCCCGTCGGTCTCTTCATTCGCCTGTTCCAGTGTCGCCATGAGGTGGTTCCGCAGCAGCGTGGCGTCGTTCAGCGACTTCAGCGTGAAAGCGTGTTTTGCGACCTCGTCCTGCCCGTAAAACGACGTTGTGCTGCCGAGGCTCAACACCAAATGGTCTGCCTGCACGGTCTCCGTCTCGTCGGTCAAAGGACGCCGGTAGGTGACTGTCTTTGCCTGCATGTCAATGTTCGTCACTTCGCCCATGACAAACCGGGCTTTCTTGAGAAACGACCGGATCGGGGAAATAACATCCGCTTCATCCAGCATCCCGCCCATCGCTTCGGTCAGGAACGGCGTAAACAGCAAAAAATTGTCCCGGCTGATCAGAGTCACCTCCACCGAATCGCCGAGGCGCATCAACTTTTCCAGCGTCTGCGCGACTTTTAAGCCTCCAAAGCCGCCCCCGACAATGACTACCCGTGCTTGTGCCATGATTTCCGCTTGTTCCTTCTAAAACTAAATGCCCTCACAGTGTACCCAGAAAGTCCGTGAAAAAAATCACAAGGTGGCATTGCTGGTTAAAATCCCGTATCATATCCCTATGAACAAACCAAACCTCAGCGAAAATCCCTGGCGGACACGCGGCAGTCGGGAGATTTATGTCAACCCCTGGATTCGGGTCCGCGAAGACTATGTTGTCCGCGCCGACGGCCAGGACGGCATCTACGGCGTCGTCGAGTTCCAGTCCTACGCCCTCGGCATTGTTCCAGTAACGGACAGCGGCGAGACGTTCCTGGTCGGTCAGTGGCGCTACCCGCTCGGCCTTTATTCGTGGGAGATCCCTGAAGGCGGCGGCTCGCTGTCTGTCCCCCTCCTTGACAGCGCCCAGCGCGAGCTGGCGGAAGAAACCGGCATCACGGCTTCCCGCTGGACCGACCTCGGCCCGTTCCACCTCTCGAACTCAGTCACAACCGAAACCGGTCAAGTCTTTCTCGCCCAAAGCTTGACCCTGGGTGACGCCCAGCCCGAAGGCGACGAAGTGCTGCGGGTCCGCCGCCTTCCGCTGACCGAAGCCTACGCGATGGCGCTGGATGGCCGCATCACCGACGGCGTCTCGATTATCGGCCTGGCACGGGCCGTGCATCTGCTGGCGAACGTTGCCACACCCTAAGAAGGAGCATTGAATGATACGATTTTGGCTGGTACTCCTGCTGCTTTGCCTGCACAGCGCGGCCTGCGGGCAGCAGATCGCGGCGCGAAATGCCGTTGCCTTCCCACGCTTCACCCAAAAGCCAGGTCGTTTAGACGCGGACGGCCTGCCTGTTTCCGGCGCGAAGGTCTCGATCCTAGGGCGACCGAACATCTGCTACCAGATGCCCTCCGACACTGCATCGGACTCAAGCAAGGACACGTTCGACTTCGGGCTGGACCCGCGCACAGAGCGTCTGTCTGTGCCCGGCGGCGGCTCGTGGATATTCTTTTCTTCGACATCCTCTGGGGGCGGCAGCGGTGAGGAGGAGCGTCTCGCCGTGCTGCGTTATGAGCCGAGGGGCAGCGGCGGCAGGATCGTCAATCTGCTGCCATTCGTGACCACAACGGACGTCACTGCCCGGCTTATGTGGCACCTCCCGGATGTTTCTCCGTACCCTCTGCTGGTGGTGACGGACTTTATCTGGGGTGTCGGCGAAGGCCATTACGGAGCGCATTTTTACACGCTGGACGTGTGGGCTTATTCCCCTCAAAGAGACCGCTATATCAGAGTGGTGTCTTACCGCACGGCAAAGAAGTACGGCGAAGACGATGGCATGGAAACCGGGGCGGTCATCACTGCCGAGCGCCAGAACATCCTGCGCCGACTGCGGGCAAACCGGGCGCTCGCTCCCGTGAACAATGTCTTGTAAAGGTATTGACATAGCTTCATATCTGATGTATATTAGAAGCATCCCACTCAGTGGAGCCGCGCCCATGACCAACGACGACCAGGAACTCAAAAAAGGCAGTACGCCCATTCTCATTCTTGCCGTGCTGCAAGACAGTCCCCGCCACGGCTACGCCATCGCCCGCGAAATCGAGCGCCGCTGCGCCGACGCCCTGAAAGTCGGCGAAGGGGCGCTCTACCCCGCCCTGCGGGCGTTGGAGCGCGAAGGCATAGTCGAGAGCGCCTGGGAGACCCAGCCCAGCGGCCCCGCCCGCCGCATCTACACCCTCACCGACGCGGGCCATGACAAGCTCGCCGCTTCGCTCCGTTCCTGGAGACGCTTTTCCACCGCCGTCAACGCCGTCCTCGGCGACACTTTAGCCGGAGACACCGGAGGAACCCCCCATGTTCAGCCCGCTTAATGATCCCCAAGTGGAACACTGGTTCCAGCGGCTCAACGCCCCGCTGAAACGCCTTCCTGCTGGCGAACGCGCGGAAGTCCATCAGGAAGTGCGGCAGCATTTGGAAGCGCTGGCAGAAGCCAACGAAGAACTCGGCAGTTCACCTTCGGAAGCCCTAGAATTAGCCTTGCAGCAGTTCGGCGACCCCAGCAAGTTCGGGCGGCACATGGCTTGGGAATGGAAGCGTAAACAAGGCATAGTGAGCTTAGATATGGCTGCTGTGCTGTACGGTATCAGTAGGCACGCGGGGCTGGCATTGGGACTGATGGCACTATGCATTCTGAAGTATGTGCTGGATCGCGGCGGCATAGAAATTGCCGGCGGGAGCGCTTTGCTGCCTTATGGCTATCTTGTCGGGGTGCCGACTTTGACTGGATGGGCGATTGGCCGGAAGTACCCAAGCCAAGCTTTAAGAAGCACACTCCACACAGCTTTCGTGCTACCGATTTTGCCCACGCTTATCGGCTTGACTGCGGCGATTTCGCAGGGGATGTGCTATGTGTTGTTGGTAAGCCTAGTGTCATGTCTGGCAATGTTTTCAGCGTGGCTTCTGCTGGCTTGCGTCGCGGCCTACCTCGCCAGTGTCACGAAGCGCGGCTGGTACAAGCCGACACTGAACGGCTTCAAGCTGACACTACCGAAGCGGCGTCGGCAGGTGGAGTAGGGGATGACCTACCTCCTTGCTTCGCAGGGTTCTTCCTAAAGGAAGGAAACGGACAAGATAAGCAAGCCTTCTGCCGCTACCCCTGATCCTTCCTTTAGGAAGGACCACAGCGAATCGGTGCAGTAGGTCTCTGAGGCAGTGAAACAAAAAACGCCCGCCGTTCATGCACTGAGTGGCGGGCTTTCTCTTTTAATCGGCTCCTCACTGCCCGGAGGTCGGGGCGGGGAATGAACCCGGCGGCGAGTGATGAAGGGCGGCAGTTCCGACAACGGCGAAAATGAAGATGACGTAGATAACTGCCAGAATGCCGATTACTGTGCCGATAATGCCGCAAATCCGTCCGGCCGTAATCTGGCCCAGTTGCGAGGGGTCTACCGTGCCGGTCTTCAGCGCGTTGTTTCCCATGATCCAGGCGACTGGGCCGAGAATGATGCCGAGACAGCCGAGGGCGATGCTCAAAATGCCCAGCACCAGAATGAGCGTGCCGTTGCTGTTGGACTGCGGCGCTCCATAGGGGGAGGGGTAGCCTTGCTGGGGCGGCCAGACGGGCGGGGGGGTACTCATAGACAAGGTATCCTTTAGTTTTCGGCGGAGCAGCCTCAAGAAGTGAGATCAAGAAGTGAGGTGGTGCAGCCCCTCCGCTGCCTGACGCCGAAGGTAGATCATGCGGTGGCAGCAGACGGGCGCAGCGCCGGCAGCAGTTCTGGAGCGAATGCTGCAAAATTGATGGATTGCTGGGCAGCTAGCCGTGGTGGCTTAGAGCGGTGACAAGCATAGCAACCCGCACAACGATTAAAATCGCGGAAAGGATGCCGCCGATAAGGCCGCAAATCCGGCCGGCGCTGACTTGCCCACGCACATTGGTCGGATCACCGTAAGTGTCTAGGGTTTGGAGCGCTTTTGTGCCCTGCACATAAGCAATCGGGCCGAGAATGACGCCGAAGCAAAAGAAGCTGAGGATACCCATGACGAGGATGGATGTTGCATTGACAGGGGCGGCGGGCGGCGTCCCATACGGCTGTGGCGAGCCGGGCGGGGGCGGCCATGCAGGCGGGGGGGGTACTCATGAATAGATCTCCTTTAGGGTATTGGGTGATTTCGACGTACTGACTTGCTTAGAATTGTTCCCGGACTGGCTTTTCTATAAACAGGCTAAATTCGCAAACAGACTAAATCTGCTCATTCGGGACAGCCGCCGCCAGCAGTTCCAGTCCCGTCCGCTGGGCGGGGTAGGACGCGCGTCCGAGTGAAAGAACGCAGGGGTGGGGGAACGTCGTCAGAAGACCGGCGAGCTGGGTATGCAGGCGACCCACGACTGTTTCACGGGTCGCTCCGGTATGCGGCAGCAGGGCGATCAGCTCGCGGTCGTCGTAGCGGGCGACGAGATCCGAGCGGCGCATGCAGTCTTTGGCAACCTGCGAAATGCGGACAAAAAGCGCGGCTTCGGGCAGATCGCCGTCAACGCGCAGCCGGATTAAAGTCAGCTCCAGCGCGTGACGGCGGGCGCGGGACAGCTCTTCGTTCAGCCGGGCATCAAAGTAGGGGCGCGTGTAAAGATTGGTAACGGGGTCAATTACTGTCGCCGTCGTGGTTTGCGCCTCTTCTAGAAGCGCATCGGGGCCGTGTGCGGCCACCCGGCGGCGCCTCTGCTCGTGCTGCAAGGCGGCCTCGCGGACGGCGTCGCTGCGGAACATCTGCTGCAATTTGCGGGCGGAGTTTTTGAGAATGTGAGAAACGTAGTTGTTCGAGACGCCGAGGGCGCGGGCAATGTCGGTCTGGCTCTGGTCCTGGTAGTAGAACGAGTACAGAACCTTCTGCTCGATCTCTTTCAGGCGAGTCAGCGCTTCTTGCAGGACCACTTTGTCTTCAATCGGCAGCTCGGTCCGGGCCGCCTGGGCGTTGCTCTCGGCTACCTGCACCCGCAGCGACCCGTTTTCCTGGACTTCGTCCAGGGACTGCGGGGAGAAAATGATACGGGTCGCCCGGATGCGGGCGACTTCCGGCTCGCCGAGACCGAGCGCCGCTGCGACTTCGGCCGCGCTCGGCTCCCGGCCATGCTCCTGGGTCAGCGCCTCCGTCTCGCGCCGGACTTTCTGGGCCATTTCTTGGAGCCAGGCCGGTTCTTTGATGATCTGAGTGCGGTCCCGCAGGAAATGCTGCAAGTGGCCGTCAATGTGGTGGGTGGCGTAGGTAATCAGCTTGGTCCCACGCACGGGATCGTACTGGTCAATGCCGTGCAGGAGGCCGAGGAAGCCTTCTTGAATCAGGTCCTCCAGCGGAACGGCGGATGTGAAGAACTTCCGGGCCTGCTTCTGGACCAAAGGCCGAAACTGAAGCACCAAAGCATCGCGGGCCGCCGCCGCGCCGGGACCGCCGGCGCGGACTTCTGCCAGCAGCTTGTTGGCCCGCGTTTCATCATCCTGCCGGCTCGGCCCGCGCCGGTCGGGTCCGTTCCAGGTACTGCTTTCCGGCTTGCTGATTATCTCCGACATTCGCGAGAACTCCCGCCCCGCTACTCTTGAAAGAGCAGGGCGGGGCTTCCTAGTGAATTGAGCTGACCAGTTTGAAGATCGGGGTCATGACCGAAATTGCAATAAAGCCGACCAAAACGCCCATCGAAACAATCAGCAGCGGCTCGATCAGCGACGTCAGCCCTTTGACCATCGCGTCCACTTCATCGTCGTAAAAGTCGGCGACTTTGCAGAGCATCTCGGACAGGCGGCCCGTTTCCTCGCCGACGTCCACCATATGGGTCACCATGCTGGGGAAGAGGCCCGATGACGCCAGCGGCTGGCTGATCTTCGCGCCTTCCCGGATCGAAGTCCGCGCGTTTGCAATCGCTTCCGCAAGAACCGCGTTGCCCGACGTTTCGCCGATAATTTCCAGTGACCGCATCATCGGAACACCCGACGCAATGAGTGTCCCGAAGGTCCGGCAGAAGCGCGAAATGCTCAGCTTCAGCGATAAATCGCCGAAAATCGGCAGCTTCAGCTTGTACTTGTCAATCTGGTAGTGGCCCTTCGCCGTCTTGTCGTACTGCTTAAAGCCGACAAATGCGCCGACCCCGATGATAAGGACCATCCACCAGAACTTTTGCAGCCAGTCCCCGACCGCAAACAGCGCAAGCGTCACCGGCGGCATTTCGACGTTCATCGAAAGAAAGATTTCTTTGAACCGGGGCAGGACAAACATGAACAGGGCGATGACCATGACGCCGGCAAAGTTCAGGACAATAATGGGATACATCATCGCCGACTTGATCTTGCCCTTTATTTCCATTTCCTTTTCCAAGAATCCTGCTAAACGATCCAAAATCACATCAAGAATACCACCGATTTCGGCGGCGCGGATCATGTTGATGTAAAGCTTGGTAAAAGCGTTCGGATGCTTGGCAATCGCGTCGGTCAGCGACAAACCGCTTTTGACATCTTTGCGGGTCGCATTGATGACCATTTTCATGGCATCTTCTTTGGTCTGGCCTTCCAGAATGTCTAGGCACTTGATAATCGGAATGCCCGCATCAATCATCGTCGCGAACTGCCGCGAAAAAATGACAAGCGTTTGCAGCTTGATCTTCGTCGCCTTCCCGCCCGCCATCTGCATCTTGAAGCCGGCTTTCGCCTCGCCGAGCGAGACCACATGAAACTGCTGCTCATGCAGCTTCGCCAGCACTACCTGCTCGTTATCAGCTTCAACCTTCCCCTTGACCATCCGGCCTGACGGATCAACCGCATCGTAAGTAAATGTCGCCACGGAACCACCTCCTGCACCGAAAAAGAAACTTTTTATGTCGTGTTCATTGTCGGCAGAATAGGTGGGAAGCATTAGGACTGGAACAGCAGAAAGCCCGGACACGTATACTGCATGTCCAGGCATTCGAGTTCAGTATCATTCAGTCGCGGGTTGCACTGAACAGATAGATGCCGTTACCGTGTCTTCTTCAGCGCCTGCCCAACCACTTTGGCCGCGCTGAGGCCCGATGCCCCAAAGACGCCGCCGCCGGGGTGGGTGCTGGCCGCTGTGAGAAACAGGCCGGGAATCGGCGTCTTGTACTCGGCCAGTTCCGGCAGGGGCCGGAACGCGAACATCTGGTCCAAAGACATTTCCAGGTGCATGACGTTGCCGTTTAATAGCCCCAGCGTCCGCTCCAAATCCAGCGGCGTCTGGATAAAGCGTTTCTCAATCGCTCCCCGCATGTTCGGCGCATAGTCGTACAGCACTTCGCAGATGGAGTCGGCGACTTCTTCCCGCGTCTCGTCCCACGAGCGCCCGTCCCGGCGCGTGTACGGGAAATACTGCGACCAGAGCTGGACAATGTGCTTGCCGGGCGGGGCGATTGAACCGTCCAATGCCGTAAACGTCATCGCCAGCACGGCGGGCTTCTTGGACGGATACCCGCCGACATAATCGGCGTAAGCATCGGTCAAATACTCCGGCGTGGGGCAAAGAAGCTGCATTCCCTGGTGAATTAAATTGGGCTGACCACCGCCGTAATCGGGCAGCTCGGACGCCGCGCACCGGACCGTCATGCCGAACCCGTTGCCGACATTCAGCGCATCCAATCGGCTGCCTAAATCCCCCGGCAGGTCTTCCGGCGACAAAAGCGTCCGAAACGTCGTCAGCACATGGCACGCCGCGACAACGGCCTTCGCCGAGTACGTCTCGCCGTTCGCAACCACGCCCGTTGCTTTGCCCTTCGTCATCACAATCCGCTCGGCAGGGGCGTCGGTCAGCACCGTCCCGCCCAGCGCCTCAAACGCGCGTCTCAAGGCCACGGTCAGCATCCCCGACCCACCTTTGGCCCGCTTCGCGCCGGTCTCATGGACCGCTGTGTACCAGGACGCGAACGGCCCTGTCCCCGGCTCAGTCGGCGCCGGTCCCGACTGCGCCGCAAGCCAGCCCATCGCCGCCCGCATTTCGGTACTTTCAAATGTCTCTTTGATCAGCCGCCCGTACCCGGACACAATCATCCGCAGCGCGTCGGCAGTCGAGCGTCCCGGCGACTTCGCAAAGATGACATGCCGCCCGAAGTTCGCCATTGTCGGCGGCTTCTGGAACGCCTCAAACACCCCGCGCGTGACGGGACTCCAGCGCTTGATAAAGTCCTCATAGGCGACCGCGTCTCGCGGCGACACCTGCGCGATGCTCTGGCACGTCTTGCCTAAATCTCGGTGAAAACAAATCGCCCGCCCGTCCGGCAGGGGGAACGCTGCCCACGGGTCCATCTCAATATATTCCAGCCCATATTTTTCGAGTTCCAAATCCGCCACAATCGGCGTCCGGTGGATCATCAGATGCACCGACGACCCAATATCTACTTTATAGCCTGGCCAAATCTCCTCCGTGCAGACCGCCCCGCCGACTACGCCCCGCCGCTCCAATACCAGGACTTTATGCCCAGCTTTCGCCAGATAACACGCGCAGACCAGCCCGTTGTGTCCCGCCCCAATGACAATCGCATCGTACTTCGTCTCGTTCTGAATTTCACTCATAAGTTTGTTTTTCTAATGCCTCTATTGTACCTCATGCCTCTATGGTATACTGGGGAAACAATATGTCGGCGTTTGGCGTAGTATGTGTATTCGACCATAAAGGAGACGATCATGGAAAGCGCATCAGTCAATCCGCAGTTGGTCGAGAAACTGACAACAATCTTGGAACAAGCGAAGAGCGGTGAGCTTGTCAGTTTCTCTGCTGTGACATTCAAGCAGAATGGCGGCGTGGACCAGTGGGCAGTGATAACTCGCCCACAAGATATGGATCGCCTTCCGCGTGAGCTTGAGAATTCTAAGAACTGGCTGCGAATACCGGTAGTCATGACCATGACATGAATGTCACGGCTAACCAGCGCGGACGCTACAAAACGCCGCTTCGCGGGGTTAAGATTATTTCGTTCCCAGTGCCGCGAAGCGGTACTTCGTAGCGTCTTCGCTGCGTAGCCGTGCAATTTATTGCAGCGTCCAAACACACGATTTACACACATCAGCATAGCCAGAGGAGGGCGGGCCATTGGGCATTTACATGGAAGCATTGCACCATTTTGTGTGGGCGACGCGCAAGCGGGAGCATTTCATCACGTCGGAAATCGAGCGGGAGCTGTATCGGTGTTTTCGACACCTCTGCGAAGAGGCGCACGTTCATATCCATGTGCTGAACGGGATGCCAGACCATGTGCATCTGGTTGTCACTCTGCCGGCAACGCTTGCGCCATCGGTGCTGATGCACGACATCAAAGGCACATCGTCACACTTAATTAATCATTTGCCGAAGATAAAAGGCTGTCTCTACTGGCAGGAAGGCTATGGCTGGCTGACACTTACGCAGGCCGATTTGCCGCGCGTTACCCGCTATGTTGACCGTCAGAAAGAACGCCATGCCCTCGGCAAGCTCTCGCCCAAACTCGAACGCGCCGCCGATTGGGAACAGCGCCCACCCCAGACTTCCTAACCTCGCGAAGCGAGTGTTTCGTGGCGTCTTCGCCGTCTAGCCGTGACATTCATGTCATGGTTCCTAATTTTTAACCTTTATGCAAAGCCCCATTACATTTGATCATCCCTGGCTCCTGCTTCTCCTGCCTGCTGTGCTGCTGGCCCTTTGGGCCATCGGGCGGCGGTCGTATGCGGGGCTGAATTCGGCGACAGCGCAGCTTGCGCTTCTGGTGCGCGGCATCGCGGCGGCGCTTTTAGTGTGCGCTCTTGCGGGCATCCATACCGTGCAGCGCTCGGATAAGCTGGCGACGATCTTTCTGCTGGACGTATCGAAGTCCGTGTCAAGAACAGACCAGGCCGCTGGGCGGGAGTATGTCAACAAAGCCCTCGGCGGGAAGCGCGGCGGGGACCAGGGCGGGGTGATTGAGTTCGGCCGGACTTCCAATGTAGACGAAGCGCCGTCGGAGACGTTTCAGTCGTTTGAGCCGGGATCGCCGACCGTTGCCGGGGACGCGACCGATCTGTCCAGCGCCCTGCGGCTGGCGTCGTCGTCGCTGCCGGAAGGGGTCGGGCATAAGATCGTCGTGCTGTCCGACGGCAACGAGAACATTGGGGACGCGGAAGCCGAAATAGACAGCCTGCGGGCGAAGGGCGTCCGCGTAGACATCGCGCCGACCGCGCTGGGGCAGGGGACCGGCGACAAAGCGGGCGGCGAGGCAATGGTGGAGGATGTCTCCCTGCCGACCCGCGCCCGGCAGGACCAGCCGTTCAATATCCGCGTTGTGGTGTCCAGCACGGTCGCACAGACCGGGAAGCTAACCCTGACCCGCGACGGGCAGCCATTGGGGCAAACGCCCGTGGAGCTAAAGGCCGGCAAGAATGCGTTTACCTTCCCCGAAACCGTCCACGCGGCCGGCTTCCACAAGTACGGAGCGGTGCTGACCGCGCCACAGGACACGATAGCGGAGAATAATCAAGGCTTTGGCTTTGTCGCCGTGTCGGGCCGTCCGCGAGTCTTGTATGTCACCGATACGCTAAACTCTTCACTGGCGTCTATCAAGAACGCGCTAAACGCCCAGCAGATAGATTTGGATGTGCAGACGCCCGGCGGCATCCCCGCGTCTGTTCCCGCGCTGGCGTCTTACGATGCTGTTGTTCTGTCCGATGTCCCTGCCGACGAGCTGGGGCCGGCCCAGATGAGCGCATTAGAGACCGCGACAAAAGAGTTCGGCGTCGGCCTCGGCATGGTCGGCGGCGTCAACTCGTTCGCGGCGGGCGGCTACACGGGGACGCCGATTGAAGACGCCTTGCCCGTGAAAATGGACATCAAAGACAAAAAGCGTTTCCCGACAATCGCCGTGGCTTTAGTCATTGAGGACTTGGAAGAGCCGGGCAACGTCAACATGTCCATTGAAGCCGCGAAATCGGTGGTAGATTTACTCGATCCACAGGACCAGATTGGGGTCGAGGACTGCAACGGCGTCTGGCGTATTCCCATGCAGCATTGCACCGACCGGGCGGGCCTCAAGGCCCAGATGGCGAGTCTGACCGATATGAACGACCCGCCGGTCTACGACCCGTACCTATTGGAAGCGGGCCGGGTGCTGAACAACACGCCTGCCCAAGTGAAGCATATCATGTTCCTCGGCGACGGGGACGCGATCAACGAGTCGGGCCAGAACACGGCGAATTTGTCGGCGCTCAAAGCCCACGGCATCACGCTCTCAACGGTTGCGACTGGCGCAGACGCCCAGGGCGCACAGTTCTTGGCGTCCATGGCTCAGGTCGGCGGCGGGACAGCGTATGTCGCCGAGAAGCCGGACGACCTGCCGAAGCTGCTGCGAAAAGATCAGCAGTCGGTCTCGAAGCTTCGCATTATTGAGGAGCCGTTTGTCGCGAAGCCCATTCCCGATGACGAAGTCATTAACGGCATCAACTGGGGTTCCGAGCCGCCGCTGCTTGGTTATAATGTGTCGTCGGCGAAGCCTGGCTCGACCGTCGCCCTGACCGCGCCCGACCACCGCGACCCCGTTTTCGCCTACTGGCGCTATGGCCTCGGCCGCACCTTCGCGTTCACGAGCGACGACAGGCCGCACTGGGCGATCCACTGGCTGCCGTGGCAGGATTATTCCCGCTTCTGGGCGCAGACCCTGCGCTGGTCTCTGCGCCAGAATACCGACGCCGATTTCCAAAGCACGCTCGACAACCAAAATGGCAAAGGGCATTTAGTCGTGGATGCGTTCGCGGCAAACGGCGGCTTCGTCAACGCGGCCAAGATCACGGCAAACGTCGTCGCGCCCGATTTGTCGCTGAAGCCCGTCACGCTCTCCCAGACTGGGCCGGGCCGCTACGAAGGGAACTTCGACGCCGACCAGACCGGCCCCTATCTCGTGAACGTCCACCGGGGCGAGGCCCTGCCGAACGGCCCCGCGCCGCCGTCGCAGACCGTGAGCCTCGTCGTGCCGTATTCGCCGGAGTTCCGCACGCTCGGCCCGAACCTGCCGCTTTTGACCCGGCTCGCGGAAGGCACTGGCGGCAAAATCCAAAACGACGCCGGGCAAATCTACCGCGATGCGCCGTCGTGGGTCGTCGGCATCAAAGACATCGGCCCGCCACTTTTGCTCTGGGCTGCACTGCTGTTCCTGCTTGACATCGCCGTCCGCCGCCTCCTGATCCGCCCGGCCAAAGTCCGTGACACGGTGACAGCAGGCGCAGAGGCCGCCGTCGCCCGTGCCGCTGCCTACCGCGAAGCCGCGACCAAGCTGAACGCCCCGCCGTCCACGCCGCAGATGAACAAGCTCCTGGAACGCAAGACGACGGCCCGCGCGGCAAGCGCCGATGACGGCGACACAATGACTCAGCTTCTGAACCGCCGCGCCGCCCGCGCCGACAGCGACCCCGACAACCCGTTCCCGCAGGTCGCCGCCCTCCCGCCGCACCCGAAGCCCGACAAGCCTGCCGGCTCCGAAGGCGACGGCTACACAAACCGGCTACTGGAAGCCAAGCGCCGGGCAAAAGACAAAGATGAATAACCCTCGTTTACAGCAGCAGATGCAGTTTTTGACCGAAGCCGACAAGATCAAATCCATCTTCCGGCGCAACCGCATCTTAAACGGCGAGCGGCTTGAAAACGATGCCGAACACTCCTGGCATCTTGCGCTCATGGCGGTTATATTGTCGGAACACGCCGACCCGCAAATCAATTTACTGCATGTCGTCAAGATGCTTCTTGTTCACGACTTAGTGGAAATTGATGCCGGGGACACATTTGCATTCGACCCGGACGCGCTGAAGACGCAGCGGGAGCGGGAAGAACACGCGGCGACGCGAGTCTTTGGCCTGCTGCCTGATGATATGGCGGCAGAAATGCAGGCGCTGTGGGAAGAGTTTGAGGCGCAGGCAACGCCGGAAGCGAAGTTCGCCAGGGCGATGGACCATCTCGGCGGCGGGGTCATGCCGAATTGTCGCCATGACGGAGGCTGCTGGCGCGAAGCAGGGGTCAGCGCCGAGCGGGTTAAAGCACGGAACCGCGCCATCGCCGCCGGCTCGCCGGTGCTGTGGGACTACGCGGAAGAACTCATTGATGACGCCGAAGCATTAATTAACGACGCCGAAGCCAAGAGCTTTATCTAATCGGCGTATTCCATCGTGCCACCGCCGTCGCGGACCATGACACTGCTGGTTTCTTCCGCCAGCGGGATTTCCAGCGTGCCGCCATCTTCCATATCCAAGTTTAGTGTTGTTCCCTGCTGACGCACGGCCTTTACCGTGCCGCCGGTGGACGCGGAGTTAGACGACCCGGCGGTCTGCACGGTCATCTTGGAATTGTCGGTAAACGCAACGGTAAGCGCGTTGTTCTGGTTGGAAGTGCCGGCAATAGTCCGGCCCTGAATGAGACTTGTGAGCTTGTGATTGCTTGCCATAACGAGACTATACCCCGCGCAGCCTATAAGATAATCCGGTAGATCTCCTCCGTGAGACGAGCGGGATCGTGGCGGACAATATCGGTCTCAGAAATCAAGTTAACGGCGACCGGCGTGTAGCCCATCGCCCGAATGTTTTCCACATCAGGAACAACAAATCGCTGCCCGTACTTCTCGTAGCGCTCCAGCACCTCCGCGCCGGGCTGCTCTTTGTTGATCAGGGCGTAGTCGAAAAGCCGCTTGCCGGGGGCATGGAGAGCCAATGCACGGAGGTGATCGGAGGCGGTGAAGTTGTCGGTCTCACCGGGCTGGGTCATCACATTGCAGACATAAATCTTGACGGCGCGGCTTTTGTCCACGGCGTCTGCAATGCCGTCTACCAGGAAGTTCGGAACAATAGAAGTAAAGACGCTGCCCGGCCCCATGATGATCGCGTCGGCCAGGCGAATCGCTTCCAGCGCTTCCGTCAGCGGGCGCGTGTTTTCGGGCCGCAGGTACATCCGCTTGATCGGCAGGGGATGATGCGCGATCTGCGTTTCGCCCTCAACAATGCTGCCGTCTTCCATCTCGCCGAGCAGCATGACGTTCTGGGTTGTAGAAGGATACACTTTGCCGCGAATCGCCAGCACTTTTGAGGTTGCCGCGATAGCCTGCTCGTAGTTGCCCTTGTAAATCTCGGTCATGGCGGCGATAAACAAGTTGCCGAACGAGTGGCCGGCCAGCCCTTCGTGGTCCTCGTCAAAGCGAAACTGGAACAAGGAAGCCAGCGTCGGCTCCGAATCGGATAGCGCGACCAGGCAGTTTCTTAAATCGCCCGGCGGCAGGACTCCCATCTGCTGTGACAGGCGGCCCGACGAGCCGCCGTTGTCGGTGACGGTCACTATCGCGACAATGTTGGACGTGCGTTCTTTGAGGCCGCGCAGCATTGTGGACAAGCCCGTCCCGCCGCCGATGACGACGATCCGGTGGCCCTGTGCGAGACTTCTTCGCTGGAAAATCCGGTCGGCCAAATCTTCCCGCGCTTCCGGGGCCACGGTCGTAAGAACCGAGCGGTTGAACTGGAAATAGGAGACGAAGACGAGCAGGAGGCCGAGCGAGATCAGCGCAAAGCCCATCGGCAGGTAGACCTTTGGGTCACTGGTGTCAAGGCCGGTCTTCGCGAACGTCCAGCTCATCAGGTCGTCGAGATGCTCTAGGTAATCGCTCCAGCCGATGTTGACCGCAAGCGCGAGGCCCGCGACCAGCAGCAGCAGGCCAAGCAGCGTCAGCAGCATCCACCGCTTGACGCGCATCCCCGGATACAGCCATTTCAGCAGTGACAGAAAGCGTTTCATGGAGCAGATGATCGTGGACAGAAGCGTGGGACTGAAGTCCTACGCTGTGGGGCGCGGACGCCTAATGTCCGCCTACGCGGACAAGGAGCCGACCGTGTACGAAATCTTATTCTTTCTCCACGCAGGTGGAGACTAGGCGTCTGCGCCCCACAGCGTAGCAATTTATTGCCACGCGCTTCTCCCTGACTTGCGTTCATTTGTTCACGTCCCGGTGCTGCACTAGAACCCGGTAGCCGAGGCGGCTCAGATGCTCGCCGAGCTTCTCCGACACGACCACCGACCGATGCCTGCCGCCGGTGCAGCCGATGGCGACGGTTAAATACGCTTTGCCCTCGGCAACATAGCGCGGGACGCTCCAATCCATCAAATCATACAGCTTTTCCAAAAACAGGCCGCTGTCTGGGTCGCGCATCACGAACTCTTCGATAATCTGGTTGCGCCCGTCATACGGCCGCAGATCGTCTACATAGTGCGGGTTGACCAGAAAGCGCACGTCAAACACTAAGTCGGCATCGAGCGGCAGGCCGTACTTGAAGCCGAACGAGTTGACGGTCACAATCAGGCCCTGGTTCTTGTCCGGGGCGGGCGAGAACTCCGTCAGCAGCAGGTTACGCAGTTCAGACGCGCTCATGTCGCTGGTGTCCACGATTTTGTCCGCGCTTTCCTTGATGTTTTCCAGCAGTGCTCGCTCGGCGACGACGCTGCCGAGAATGCCGCCGTGATCCTCAAACAGCGGGTGACGGCGGCGCGTTTCCTTGAACCGCTGCACCAAGACCCCGTCAGAGGCATCCAAAAACAGCACGGTCGGCTTAACTCCCGCCTCATGCACAAGTGTCAGCGCGGGTTCCAGGCCCATCAAGAACGTGCCGGAGCGGGCGTCAATGACCACCGCCAGTCGCTGTCCCGGCGGCTGCTCGCCCGCCGAGAGGCATTTTTCTACCAGTTCGGGCAATAAAATCGGCGGCAGATTGTCCACGACCGTGTAAGCCATGTCCTCAAACACTTTCGCCGCCGATGCCTTCCCCGCCCCCGACATTCCCGTAATCACGACTAACTGCATCAGAGTCTTTTCCCCATCAGCGTTTCTCTCGTTTCGATACCAACACATTATTCAAGATACCGCCGACCAGCCCCATCACGACCGATCCGAAGAACGGTGCCTGCCAGCCCGCGACATGGAACTTATCCGGCACAATCTGCCCCGACAGCCAAAACAGCAGGGCGTTGATGACAAACGCAAACAATCCGAATGTCAGGCATGTCAGCGGCAGAGTCAGCGCTTTCAGAAGAGGCCGCAGCACAGCGTTTGCGATGCCGAGCGCCAGCACCGTTACCAGTAGCCCTTCGACGCCCGCGAGGCCCGGCGCAACAAAAAACCGCAGGTGCAGCAGTGGGTAGTGCGCGTCCAAGATGCCCGCCACCACGACTGTCAGGTACAGCGCGGCAGCGCTGAAAAGCCAGCGAAGCAGAAGGGTCATCGGAACCCCTCCCGCGTGAAGAACCCCTCCCGCGTGAAGAACCCCTCCCGCTCGTACCTCGCTCCCTCCCCTGTTAGGGAAGGGCAATACCGAGCAGAACAAAAGATAGGATTCTCGCGCCACCGAGCCGAAGTCTCTAGCCCTTCCCTAACAGGGACCTTCCAGGTAGCCAGTGTTGAGGGAGCGACACTGAGGCAGGATGCCGCAAGTGCCAGGAACGAGCGGGAGGGGTTCTTAACGCGGGAGGGGTTCTTCACGCCAGCGGCTCCAGCCGCGCTTTTGTGCCGGACGCTATCGCTTCCAGCCACGTCCCGGTCGGGTCCACCAGCGGCAGCCACCAGGCCGACGGGCGAAGCTGGGTATGCTCCAAGCCTTCCAGTGTCAGGAAGGCTGCCCGCACGAGTTCCAGCCGCGCCATCTGGGCGTCCCGGACAATCTCGCTGAGGCGGTCCCGCGCGGCGGCGGCTTCGGGGCTGCGCTCCAGTTTACGGCGCTGGCGCTTGAACTCGGCCAGCATCACTTTTGTCGCGCTGATGCGCTCACGAATGACTTCAATCGGCGCGTCGAACGCCTGAGCGCGGATCGCCCTCTGCTTGTCCATCTGCGCCTGCGTGTCAGGCAGTCCCGCCCGCAGGGGCTGAACCGAGCGCTTGAAGTCCTCGCCCTTGCGCCGCTCCAAGTCCTGCCGCTCCGTCTGCCAGATCTTGATTTCCTGCTGATGCTCGGCGATGCGGCCCCGCAGGATTTCGCTTTGCTCCGCGCCTTGCTTCAGCGTATCAAGCTGCTTGTCATACTCGGAGCGCAGGTCGCACCAGCAGCGGCCGTCATGCTCTTCCAAATAGGTCAGCAAATGGCGTGGGCTGATCAGCTCCCGGCTCTCGCGCAGGGTCTGGCGGCAGGTGTCGGAGACGCCCCGCCAGCGGGCGGCAAACTCCGGCGCGGTAATGGTCTCGGCTTGAAACGTCGCGGCGAGATGCGGCGGCAGGCGAAACACCGTTGATGCCGGCACAGACGCCAGCGCGTCCCATGTCGGATACTCTAAGCGCACAATCGGATATAGCGTCTGCGGCAGGCCATGCGCGGCGAGATGCGTGTTCATCACCTGGGTGGCGCTGGTGTACGCGGACGCTGTTTCGTGAAAGACGACTAAATGTTCGGCGGCGATCATGTTCGCCAGCGTGATCGCTTTGCCGACCAGCGCAACATTCGGGCCGAATTCCCACTCGGTGACTTCCGCAAGCTGGGCTAGCGTTTCGATGCGCTTCGGCGTCGGAATGAACGTCTCTACTGGGGCCGTTTCGATAATCAGGGCTGCCGGAGCCACCCGGATCGTGCCGCGCCCGACACCGGGGATAATCAGGTCAAATGGGATCGCGCCCGGCCCGAACTCGTCCAGCGGGTACATGCCGAGACCGGCGACCGATTTGTTGTACGCCGCCCGTGCTGTCTGCCGCGTCTCACGCTTCAAGAACAGCTCAATAAACTGGAACCGGGGCAGGGGGTAAGTTTCGCAGTTGAACTTAAACAGGGAAGTGGAGGCGGTGACGGAGAAATCAGCAGGGGGAGCGCCGAGAAGCAGCGTGTAGAAGCGGGGAAGCAAAGTCTGGTACAAGTCGGACAAGCGACACGACTCGTCGCAGGTTTCCAGAAACTCCAAGACCCAGCCGCGCACAGCGGCGGCGATGTCTGCGGCGTGGGCGCGGGCCTCTGCACTTTCCAGACAGGCCAGGCTCTCCGCGAAGCCCCAGTTGATCTGTTCTAAAAGCGCGTCTTTGATGTCCAAAATTGGGATGTCGTGGGCGATCACGCTGCCTGAAGCCGTGTACACAATCCCGCGCCAGCCCCACGCGGCGGTCTTATCAGCGTACAGCGCAGCCTTGCCGCCGGGATAGGACTTGCCGAGCCAGTCGAACGGCACGCCCGCTTTCAGGAACATCGCCCGCGTCGGAACGCTTTCGCTGCCGAACAGCGCCGACAGCTCGCCTGCCGCGCTCCATAAATCGCGTGTCTGGCCGTCGTCATGCGGCAGGGCGACGAACTTCCGGTCGCCGCCGACATGCGCCGATGTCTTGGCGAAGTAATCCGTGTCATGCACCCCGGCAATCAGCGATGCGCCGGGCAGGCAGGTATCCAGAAGACGCCGCCAGACAGCTTTCGCTGGCTCGTCCCAGAAAACGGTCTGGCCCAGCGCAAGAAACGGCACATCCGGGTACTGCTGCCGGACCGTTTCCAGCACAGCTTGAACACTTGGGTCAACAGCAAGAAATCCAGCAGCAGACAATTCAGCAGCAGACAACTCAGCAGCAGACAACTCAGTCACGGTCGAAGGCATAACACTCTCCAGCAAAAATACGACACCGAAAGTATACCCAACTTCTCGGCGCTGCCGCGCCTTTCGGCTGTTCTCTGTCTTTCGGCTATTCTCTGTCTTTCGGGTATTCTAAGCTATGCCTCAGTTTCTTCTCGTTTCGGCCCGCGCCCTGCATCTTTTGGCGCTTGCGCTCTGGCTCGGCGGCCTTGTTGCCATCGGTGCTCTGGTCGCGCCGACTGCGTTTCACGCGACACGTTCGGCCCCGGCGCTTGCCGGGAACTTGCCGCTTCAGAACGCGCTCGCTGGGGCAGTCGTCGGCGGCAGCCTGCGCTTGTTCAACATTTTGACTCTTGTTTGTGCCGGGCTGCTGCTGGCGGTGGGCTTTGGGTTGTGTCCTTCAACAGACCGCCGTTGGACCGGCGCGTCTTTCGGTGTCACCCTGGCGCTGCTGCTGTCCGCGCTTTATCTGACATTCAGCCTCACGCCTGCCCTGGACGCCGCCCAGGCGCGGGGCGATTTGGCAGGCTTCGACAAAATGCACCATCTGTACGAGCAGGTTTCGACCTTGTTTCAGTTCCCGCTTCTGCTGCTGCTGATCCTTTTCACGGCTTTGCGGGACACGAAGCGCCCCTAACAAATGTAGGAAGTAGCCCCCCCGCCCCAATACTGGGGAGGGGGCGCTCTTGCGTTTCGGCGTGCGGCAGGCTATAATAAGGAGAGGATTGAATGAAGACATGACCCGCGCTGTCCGCTACCATTCGCTTTTTGTGTCTGCCGACGCGGCGCTCTCGTTTCTTGGCGCAGGCATTGCCGGGACGATTTGGCGGGCCGACCAGCTTCACCAGGACCTGCCCTGCACGGCGGACGGCGGGTGCGAGATTGTCAATGCCAGCCGCTGGTCCCATGTGGATTTAATTTTCCTGCATCATGTCCCCGTCGCAATTTTGGGACTGGCCGGCTACGTTCTGCTGCTGTCGCTCGCCATGCTGCGGTTCAGCACGGACAACGGACGTTTGGACAGCCGCCTGCACACCTTGATCGGCCTCATCAGCGGCGGCGGCGTTTTGTATTCGTGGTACTTGCAGTGGGTCGCTCATGCCGAAATCGGCGCGTTCTGCATCTGGTGCCGGTCGTCGGCAATTGTGATGACGATTTTGTTCGGCACGGCGCTCCTAGAATGGTGGGCCGGCTGGCGACCCCGTCAAAGACAGGAAATTCATGGATAACCGGATCGAGCCAGAGGGAGACGATGTCCCCCGAAAGAAGAGCGGCCCGCAAAAACAGATTGCCGTGCTGCTGGTCATGCTTGCCCTGCTCGGCGTTCTCGGCTTCTATATGAACTCTGTCGGCAGCGGGACAAGCCTGCCGGGCACGCCGCCGAAACCGACTCCCGCGCCGACACTCAGCACCGCTTCTTTGGAAGCGAAATGGCCGCAGATTGTCACAAATGCCGCCGCTCCGGCGCGTGGCAGCGCCAATGCGCGTTATACCATGGCGGAGTTCGGCGACTTTCAATGCCCGCAGTGCGGCAAAGCCTACCCGGTGCTGGAAACGATCTTGAAGAAGTATCCGGCGCAGGTCAACCTGCTTTTCCTGCATCGCCCGTTTCCCCAGATCCATCAGTGGGCGCTTCCAGCCAGCCAGGCAGCGGCGATTGCAGCGGCGCAGGGCAAGTTCTGGCCCATGTACGACACGCTCTACACGCACCAGGATAACCTGGAGCCGGGCTACTACAGCACTTATGCCGGGCTGGTCGGCCTGAACAAAGAGCAGTTCAAGGACGCGTTCGACGCCGGCACGGGCCAGCCCCAAATTAAAGCGGCGTCGACATTTGCGGACTCAGTCGGCATTCAGGAAACGCCGACGATTTTGCTGCGCGACAACAAAGCAAAGACAGTCACGATTTACGTCGGCACCATCGGCACGAAAAACGCCGATGGCACTCCGCAGTATCCCGGCGTTCAGCAGCTAGCGACGAACCCGCCGTGGAAGTAGAACCCCTCCCGCTCGTTCCTCGCTCCCGCCCCTGTTAGGGAAGGGCAAGATGCAGGAGGAAGGGCGTGAACGCTCCCGTTCTTAATCCTGTTCTTTGTAGCCCTTCCCTAACAGGGGAGGGAGCGAGGAACGAGCGGGAGGGGTTACTTCGCTTCCTCCGAAATTACTACGAACTTCACCAGCGTGTTCGACCCGAACGCCGTTGTCATCGCAACGTCAACCGCGTCCCGGCCACGCGCCAGCACCACCCGGCCGATGCGAGGCGTGTTGTGGCGCGGGTCGTACATCCGCCACTGGCCGCCGAGGTACACCTCCATCCAGGCGTTGAAATCCATCGGGTTCGGGTCCGCCGGGACCCCGATGTCGCCCATGTAGCCGTTGCAGTAGCGGGTTGGGAGGTTCATGCACCGGCAGAGCGTCACCGCGAGATGCGTGAAGTCGCGGCAGACCCCGCGCCGCTCGTGGAACACGTCCAAAGCGGTCTTTGTAGGCCGGGCGAACTTGTAGCCGAACTCGACGTTCGAAAATACCCAGTCGCAGATGGCCTGCACCCGCTCGGCGTTTGGCGGCGTGTGGCCGAACAAGTCCCAGGCCACCGGCAGCATCTCGGCGACTTCGCAGTAGCGGCTCCCCAACAGGAACTGAAGGCATTCGTTAGGCAGCTCTTCAATGGGGTGCTGGGGCGCGTCGGTCGCCATGACATCCGGCAGGCCGCTGTCGGTCGCCAGCGTGTCGTTAAAGAGCCGCATCCGGCCTTTCGGAGCCACTAAACGGTGGCAGCGGTTGCCAAAGGAGTCAATAAACTCGGTCATCGGCACGAACGGCTCGGTCTGCGGAAAGTCGGGCTTAAGCAGGCGATGCGCCTCATTTGGGCTGGTGTTCAGCAGAAGCACCATTGGGGTGGGCGCGGCAAAATCAAACTCAATGTCATAACCGATACGAAGAAGCATAACTCAGTTCCTGAAAGTAGCATGAGGGGTCGGGGCGGCGCTGCCTGAAAAACATGTTGAGTGTACCCTAACACAATGAAGATAAACGCACACTTCTTGGCCCGCTGCGTGCCGGGTACAATTCTCTTATGACCCAGCGTGTCCCTTCCATGCCGCAGCGGTTCCCCGGCGAGGCGCTGTTTGCGTTTCGGCGCGATCCGATTGCCTACCTGCGGGCGGCCGCCTCCTACGGCGATGTGGTCCGTTTGCCGCTGACCCGCCAGCCGATCTTTCTGGTCAACCACCCCGATCTGATCAAAGACATCTTTGTCACCCACCAAAAGCAGTTCAAGAAAGGGCGCGGTTTGGAACGGGCGAAAAAGCTGCTGGGCGAGGGCCTTCTGACCAGCGAGGACCCGTACCACCTGCGCCAGCGGCAGTTGATCCAGCCGGCGTTCCACCGCCAGCGGATCACGGCCTACGCCGACCAGATGACAAGCTACGCCGCAAAAACAAGCGCAGGGTGGGGGGACGGCGAGACGCGGAACATGGCGGAAGAAATGCTGCATCTGGCACTGGCGATTGTCGGCAAAACACTCTTCAACGCGGAAATGGATGGGGAAGCGGCAGAGATTGGGGATGCGCTCACGGAGGTCTTCGCCCTGTTCCATACGCTGATGCTGCCCTTCGCCGATTTGCTGGAACGCCTGCCGATCCCAAGCGTCCGCCGGTTCGCCCGCGCCCGTGCGCGTCTCGATGCGACCATCTACCGGCTGATCAAAGAGCGGCGTTTATCGGGCGAGGATAAGGGCGATCTGCTGTCCATGTTGCTGCTCGCCTGCGATGAGGACGACGGCAGCCAGATGACCGATGAACAGGTGCGGGACGAAGCGCTGACGATCTTTCTCGCCGGGCATGAAACGACGGCCCACGCGCTGGCTTGGACCTGGTTTCTGCTGTCCCAGAACCCGGACAGCGAAGCACAGTTTCACGCGGAGCTTGATCGGGTGCTGGCAGGCCGAACGCCGACGCTCGGCGACCTGCCCGCCCTGCCCTTCACGCGCAAAGTCCTCGCCGAGTCCCTGCGCCTGTACTCGCCGGCCTGGGTGATCGGACGCCGGGCGCTGTCGGATTACAAGATCGGGGAGTATGCGCTGAGGCGCGGCGACATCGTGCTGATGGCGCAGGCGGTCATGCACACCGACCCGCGCTTCTGGCACAGCCCACAGGCATTCGACCCGGAGCGGTGGACGCCGGAAGCCGAGGCAGTGCGTCCGAAGTTCGCTTATTTCCCGTTTGGCGGCGGTCCGCGCGTTTGTATCGGAGAACAGTTTGCGTGGATGGAGGAAATGCTGCTGCTGGCGGCGCTGGGTCAGCAATGGAAGATGCGCCTCGCGCCGGGCCAGGTAGTCGCGACGCAGCCGATCATCACGCTACGCCCGAAGTTCGGGATGAAGATGGTTTTGGAAAGACGGTAGAACCCCTCCCGCTCGTCCCTCGCTCCCTCAGCACTGGCTACCTGGAAGGCCCCTGTTAGGGAAGGGCCAGAGATTTCAGCGCGACGGCGGAGGCGTTCCCGATTTTGGCCCTTGTTCTTTATTGCCCTTCCCTAGCAGGGGCCTTCCAGGTAGCCAGTGCTGAGGGAGCGAGGGACGAGCGGGAGGGGTCCTAAACCAGCGCGGTTTCGATTTCCTGCTCCACGACTTCCGCTTCCGGCAGGGGAGCAACAATCAGAGGAGCGGCAATGGCTTCCGCTTTGCCGTTGCCGGTGGAAACGGCGTGAGTGACGCATTCCTGCTGGGCAAGACGCGCGGTTTCCATGACGCCCAGCACGACCGAGTGTTCCAGCAGCCCGGCGGGGTCGGGCAGCTCGGCGATGCGGTCCTGCAAAATGTCGAGCCGGCCTTTGGTGTAGTCCTGCTGGCCGGTCAAAAGGCAAAAGCGCCAGCGGCTGGCCTGGGGCAGTTCGGGGCCGCTTTCGGGATACACCACATAGCGGGAGCAAAAGCGCTGCTCCGGGCCGAACTTGCCGGACAAAATATACAGGCGCTGACGCCCAAATGCACCAATGGTCCAGCAGGCCGAAAGCGTCGGGGCCAGCGTATCCAGGCTGACCAGGCCCGACTCCTGTGCCGCCCGTGCCTTCGACAAATGATTATTCATGCGCTCAGTATACCCGACGGCAGGCATGGTTCGTACCGGCGGCAAAAAACCCACAACAAAAAAAGAGGGCCGCTTCAGCGGCCCTCTTAAAGCGAGGCTTACCATTCGGAAAAAGCGAATTATTGAAGAAGTTTCAGGATCGCCTGCGGGGCCTGGTTGGCATAGGACAGAGCCGAAGTGCCGGCTTGGACCAGGATCTGGTTCTTGGTGTAGTCAACAACCGTCGCGGCAAGGTCCGTATCGCGCACCGTAGACAGCGAGCTGTCGTTGTTCGATTGGGACACCGCAAGGCTTGCAATGTTCGATTGAAGGACGTTTGTCTGGGTAGAGCCGAGTTTCTCCGACGCCGCCGAGATGTCCTTGATCGCCTGATCAATCACGCCAAGTGCCGTCTGCTGCGATTTGCCTGTCACGTCGGTCAGGTCCAGAGCGCCGCCCTTAATCAGGTCCTGCAATTTGAAGGCATTCCCGCTGGCCGCGTCGGTGTAGTTGCCGACGTTGTTGGACTTGGTGCTGCCGATGGAAAGCTGGATCGTCTGGTTCTGGTTGGACCCGATTTGGAACTGAAGGTTGTTGCCGGCGACCGCTTTGTCGGCGGTCGAAGCGAACGTGCCGAGTGTCGTGGAAGCTCCCGCAGCGCCGGCGGGTGTGCTGGTTGCCAAAGACAGCCCCTTGAGCTGGCCGCTGGTGAAGTTGAAAGTCACACCGTCGGCTTCCACCGCGTTGCTCGACTGGCCGTTGACGGTCAGATGCGTGTCTGTTCCCGCTGTGGTGACGGACGAAGCCGTTGCCGTGCTGGCAGCCGCGCCTGCCGTAAAGGAACTCAGGCCTGTGAAGCTGGCGGGGGCAGCAACCGCGCCGGATTTGGCGTTCGTGAATGTCAGGCCCGTCGCGCTGGCATCGCCGGTCACGGCGTAGTTCAAGCCGGTCTGCTGGGCGATTGCCGACTGAACATCGGTGACCGTGTTGGCGTTGCCGCTCAAAGAAACCGATTTGCCTTCAATGGTGAACGAGCCGCCGAAGGTATCCGCAGCGGTGCCGCCGGTGAACGACGCTTTCTCGGCATCTTTTGCGCCGCTGACCAGAACGACATTGCCGCTGGTGACGCCTGCCGAGCCGTAAGCGGCGGCCTGGCCGGTTACCGCCAGGGTTTTGCCGGTGGCGACACCGACCGAGCCGGAGCCGGCGGTGAAGGAAGCGCCGGCGGAAGACGCGGAGCCGTCCAAGAGGTTCTTGCCGTTGAACTGGGTCGTGGAGCCGATCCGGTCAATCGAGTTGACCGCGTCGGAAACGGCCTGGGCATCGGCGGTCAAAGCGGTCGAGTTGTTGGTGCCGACGTTCGCGGCCTGAACGATGGTCTGGCGGATGTTGACGAGAAGCGCCTGCACCTGGGTCAACGCGCCTTCGGCAGTCTTGACGACATTGATGGCGTCGTTCGTGTTGTTCGTCGCCTGGGTTAAAGAACCCGACTGGGCCTGGAGGCTCTGGGACAGAACGTAGCCGGACGGGTCATCGGCGGCGGAGTTGATCCGCAGGCCCGACGACAGGCGGGCGATGTCCTGGGCCTGAGCAGCGGAGTTCTTGGTCAGGTTGACGGAAGCGTCAAAAGCGGTTGTGTTGGTATTAATACGAGTAGACATGGATTTCCTCCCTGATGTCCCCGGCTGTCTGAACCGGGTACGGTGTGTGAACCAAGTGTGGCATCCTGCCACGGACTGTGTGCGTGTTTGAAGAGCCTCGTCTCGGCGAAGATCATGGAGGCGAACTAAGAGCCGCATCCGCTGCGGTCTCTTCTAATCCGCGCCGGCGTTTTGCCTTTCGAAACTGCGTACACCTCTATTATGGAGTGTTCGCCCGCGTTCTTTAGGGCAGTTTTCACTTATTTTCTGGTATCATACAGTGGTGGAAGCCGAAACAATCCCGTCTGCCGATCCGTCTGCCGATCCGTCTGCCGAGATCAATTTGCAAGAAATCAATTTGCAAGAAATCAATTTGCAGGACGCGCTTGACGCGCTGCATCACTCCGACCGGCCTGCGCTGCCGCTGCATGACCGCGCAGGGCGTCTTGTTGCCGTGCTGACCCGGCCCGAAGCCGTGCTTCCGACCGCTCCCCCGCGCCTCGGCGGCATGGCGACCCCGCTGGGTGTCTACCTGCACGACGGCGTTTCGGGTGGCGGCGCGGGCTTCCTCGGCCTCATGCTGACCGGTATGACCATGAGCGCTCTGGCCTTGACGGCCCAGCTTGCCGCGCACGGCGTCAGCCATTTGGTGTCGGTGCATCTGCCGCAGGCGGCCATTTGGGAGAACCACCTGCCGTCCGGTCTCTCGCTTTGGCTTTCCGCGATTTCGCCCTGGCTCCCGCTGCCGTTTGTCTTTCTGCTGCTGCGGCTTGTCCCGCTCTCCGGCATCCATGCAGCAGAGCATCAGGTCGTCCACTGCGTCGAGCGCCGCCTCCCGCTTGTCGTTGAAACCGTGCGGACTATGCCGCGTGTGCATCCGCGTTGCGGGACCAACTTTTTTGCCGGTTATACGCTGTTTCTGCTGTCGTTTCTGGCAGTCTTCTGCGTTACCGAAGCCGCACACTGGCAGATTTTGGACTCTGTCACGCTGGCCGCCGTCTTGTCCGGCCCGCTGACACTCATTTACTGGCGGCGGGTGGGCGGCTGGGTCCAGCAGTGGTTTGCCACCCGCCCGGCCACCGACGGCCAGATTTCCGGCGCGATCTTTGCCGCCGAGCAGGTGCTGTCCCGTCACCGGCAGAGAAGTGGACGCCGCCCACGTTTTGCCCCCTTGCGCCGGATTTGGACCGCCGGGATCGGGCAGATACTGGTCGGCTACGCGGTGGTCATCGGCCTTCTCACCGTCGCCGAGCTTATCTGGCCGGGCGCGGCACGCTGGCTGGGATGAACCCCTCCCGCTCGTTCCTCGCTCCCTCCCCTGTTAGGGAAGGGCCATAAAGAGCAGAGCAAGAGGCGATGCGTCCGCCAAGTCCTTCCTGAGTTATCTCAGCCCTTCCCTAACAGGGGAGGGAGCGAGGAACGAGCGGGAGGGGTTCTTAACTTCAACGACAATGGAATACACATGATCAAGGAACAACTCGCAGAACTGGTCACGCAGGCGCTGGAAGAGGCAAAAGCCAATGGAGAGCTTGCGCTGGACGCCGTTCCCGCCGTGACGCTCGAAATGCCGAAGCAGAAGTCGCACGGCGACTGGGCCACGTCGGTGGCCCTCGGTCTTGCCCGGACACTCGGCGTGCCTCCGCGCGAAGTCGCCGGCAGGATTGTCGGACGCCTGCCTATCGGCGGCGATTCGATCATCGCCGCCGCCGAGATCGCCGGACCGGGCTTTATCAATCTGACGCTCCGCCCCGACTGGCTCGCGGACATACTCAAGCGCATCGAAGCCGCTGGCGCAGACTACGGCAAAACAGACACGTTTGCGGGCAAAAGCATCGTGGTCGAGTTTGTCTCTACCAACCCGAATGGCCCCATCACAGTGGCTGGCGGGCGCAACGCCGCCCTCGGCGATACGCTGTCGTCGCTGCTGGCCGCAACCGGCTACCGCGTGTCCCGCGAGTATTACATCAACGACGCGCTGAACTCGGTGCAGATGAACTCTTTCGGCCTGTCGGTCTTCTTCCGCTACCGGGAGCTACTCGGTCACAAAGATGACGAATGGGAAGAAATGTACCGGGGCGACTACATCACCGATGTCGCCAAGCGGATTTTAGACGAGCACGGGCCGGCATTTGAGGATGCCGACCGCAGCGATCCGCAGACTGTCCGCACCTTTCGGGATTTATCGCAGGACGGCATGATCGCCCAGCAGAAAGCTGACCTCGCCGCGTTCGGCGTGACGTTCGATACCTGGTTCAGCGAAGCCACGCTTCATGCCGATGGCCGGGTTTCCGAGGCGATCAAGGCGCTGACCGAGCGCGGCTATACCTACGAAAAAGACGGGGCCTTGTGGCTGAAATCCACCGAGTTCGGCGACGACAAAGACCGCGTCCTGATGCGGGCCGACGGCACGGCAACCTACATTGCCGGTGATGTCGCCTACCACAAAGACAAGTTCGACCGGGGCTTCGACCGGGCCATCAATGTCTGGGGCGCAGACCACGCCGGCTACGTCGCCCGCACCAAAGCCAGCATTGCCGCCCTGGGGTACGACCCCGACCGCCTGTATGTTCTCTTGTATCAGCTCGTCAGCATCGTCAAAAACGGCGAGCTTGTCATGTCGTCCAAGCGCAAGGGCAACATCCTAGAGCTGAAAGCCGACCTCATTGACGAAATCGGGAAAGACGCCGCCCGCTTTTTCTTTCTGATGCGCTCCCCGCACTCGGCGCTGGACATTGACATCAATCTGGCTCGAAAGACCGAAAAAGACAACCCGGTCTACTACGTCCAGTACGCCCACGCCCGAATAGTCCAGGCCATTGACCGCGCCCGCGAAGAAAAAGGCGTCTCCGTCCCCGCCGCCGCTGACGTCGATTTATCGCTCTTGACCGAAGACACCGAAACCGAGCTGATCAAAAAACTGAGCGAGCTGCCCCAAGAAATCGCCCTGTCCGCGTCCGAATACGCCCCGCAGCGATTGGTGCAGTACGCCCGCGACCTCGCCGCCGTCTTCCACTCGTTCTACGACGCCGGCAACCGCACCCCAGCACTCCGCGTCGTCTGCGACGACCCCGAAACAATCAAAGCGCGGCTCGTGCTGGTTCATGCAACACAAATCGTCCTGCGAAATACATTGTCACTGCTGGGATTGTCCGCGCCGGAGCGGATGTAAGCAAATATGACAACAATCAGCGTTGACGAAATTCAGTATGATCTGGCAGGCTATTTGACCCGCGTCCAGGCAGGCGAAACTTTGCTGATTACCCAGGCAGGCCGTCCTGTCGCCGAAATCAATCCTGTCAAATCCGTCGAGACTGAAGAGCTGCCGCTTACGCCACGTCCTTCAGGGCTTGCGGAAGGACAATTTGTTGCGCCGGATGATTTTGATGACCCATTGCCTGGTGAAATTCAGAGACTGTTTGAGGGGCGATAGAGTTGATCTTTAAGCCTAATCAAACCATGTGTTAAAACACACGGCTAATCAGCGCAGACGCTGCAAAACACCGCTTCGCGGGGTTAAGAAAATCGGAATAATCTTCTCGTAGTCCCGCGAAGCGGCACTTCTTAGCGTCCTCGCTGATTAGCCGTGTGTTTTAACACATGGTTTCTATTCTGTTCCTACTTCTATGAAATACCTTCCCACGCTCCTTCTTTCTTTTGCCCTTCTGCCGACGGTCACACTCGCCGCCAGCAAGAAGCCGCTGCCGATGCTTGCGCCGATGACGCTGCTGAAACCGCAGGCAACCGGCGTGTACCAGGACGCGGCGGGCGTTAGCCATGCGTGGACTGTCGGGCAGGCGCATGGGCTGACTTGGGACGGGACGCCGTATCTTCCCGTAGGCGCAAGCTTTATTCCAAGCACATGGACCGAATTGCCGACGGACGCAAACTGGGCCAAAGACAAAGCCGCGCTGGACGTGCTGAAAAAGTCGGGCGTGCGGGATGTCCTGCTGTCGGCGGGAACACGCGGGCTGACCCATGCGTCGCCTGCCGCCGTGCAGCGGGTGGTGGATTATCTGGAAGCAAACCACTTCCAGTATGGGCTGCGGATTGCCGACGCGCCGGATAATCTCCTGGTCGGCACGGTGGTCAAGCCCGCCGTCTACCGGAACCCGTCGCCGCCCGCAAGCGGCCCGACCCGCTTCGGGCATATCCCTGGGCTGACCGGCGCGTTCTACCTGCTGGTCTCGACCCACGATAAAGAAATTGACGAGCGCGGAAGCGCACGGGTTGTCGGCGGCGACACGGCGGAAGTGAACTTGAAGGCGCAGGCGACGGACGATGTTTTGCTGCTGTACCCGGAGCGGGCCTATGCGCCGGGAACGCCGGAGGGCCGTCTGCCGGATTTGTGGCAGGGCTACGATGAGTACCGCGACCGGGTGCTGGGATTCTTTCGCCAGGTGAAGCTTGGGCCGGGCTTTCGGTTTTTCCTAGACCCGCTGACGGGGAACATCGGCTTCGGCGGGGAAGTGGAAAGCGTCATTCCAACGTCCGGCGGCTACCGCTTGGACTTTCAGGCGTGGCTGAACCGAAGGTACAACCACAACGTAGATGATCTCAACAAGGGGTGGGGGATCAAAGAACACGACTTGCCGGACTTTGAGACCGCTTCGCGCTGCCTGCCGCTTTGGGCCGGCTCCAAAGGCATAGCGGCGGTCTACGACCCCGTCAAGAAAGTGTCTTACGCTGTCTTGAACGACAGCGGCATCGGCGGCCATCTGTGGGGCGATTTAGCCCAGTTCCGCCTGGAATCGGTGCGCGGCTACATGAACTCGATGGCCGACGTTTTAAAGAAAGGCGTCGCCGATGTCCCCGTCCTCTACGCTTGGGGCGGCAGCTCCGGGCTGTTCACCAACACCAGCCCGACCGGCGGGTTCGACGGCCTCAGCATGGACGGCACGGCGACCGGCGTTTACGCCTTCGCCCAGGCCGAAGACACGCCGCGCACGACCTGGCTGATTTCAGGCGGGGCCACTGCCGCCGCGCCGGATCTCACGAGGAACTGGGATGCACGGAAAGACGTCGGCGCACGCGGCTTTTTTGCCTCGGCCTCCACCGCCCAAAGCGCCCGGCGTCTTGCCGACTACGGCGCGTCCCTCTCGTTTCAGGCCCGTGACCTCACCGCCCGCCCGCGTATTCTGCCGTATCCGGCGGGGATCAGCGGGATCGGGGCCAGTGTCAGGCGCCTGCCCGGCGATGTCTGGTGGCTGCCGTCCTACCGCGCCGGCAATCTCTTCCAAAACGGAGATGCGTTCACGCTCGGCCCGGAGCTGCGCGGCTACAAGCTCGACGACCCGGACGGCCTTCAGCCGCGCTTTGTGGTCTGGTCGCCGCACGGTGCCTTGACCCAGGCCAGCTTTCCCTTCTCAAAAGAGGCGTTAGTGCAGATCACCGACCCCGCCGGGATGCCGGTAAAAGTCGAAAAAAAGAAAACCGAATGGGTGGTTCCGGTCGGCCCAGACCCGATCATCTTCACGCACCTGCCGCGCGTTCCCCTGCCTGCCGACGCCGCCGAAGCCGCCGAAGTGGAATCCGCTCGCCTCCTCAAGCTGGCAAAAGAGCAGGGGATCGGCACGGATGTTTACGCACAGCAGCTTTTCCAGATTCGCAACTCAATTCCGGCGACGGCTAAAGACTCCGACCTGCGCTACAATGCTTTCGCCCGCTTCATCGGCAATCTCTCGCAGGTGCTTCAGCCGTTTCTCTGGATTGAAGCCGAAAGCGCGTCGTCGTACACGTTTGACTCTCTTGTCTCCGACTCAGAAGCATCAAGCGGCTCATATCTGTCGCTGGATACCGACCGCCCCCCGCCCGTCGCGACCGGCGACGGTGGCAGCGGCTACCAGGCCGTCTACCAGCTCGCGGTCGGCACCGGCGGCTCTTACGACTTGTGGGCGGCGACCAGCCCGCTTTCTAGCTCATCCCCGTTCACCTACACACTCGACGACGGCGGAGCCAATACTGTCCAGGACGCCCGTTCCGAAGGCGGTTTGTACGCCGGCAAGTTCGTCTGGAGCCAGCTCGGTACGGTTTCCCTTTCCCGTGGCCACCACACGCTGACCCTGAATGTCGTCGGCCCGCGCCCCGCCGACCGCCGCTACGTCTTGTCGGTAGATACCCTCTGCCTCAGCCGGGTGCCGTTCCACCCAAACGGTACCGAGATCCCGTCCATCGAGCTTCTTCCGCCGCCGGTCGAGCGCGACAAAAACGGCAAGCCGGTCCAAAAGAAGCCCAAAGAAGACAACTCTGCGTCGGACCTGCCGACGCCCACGCCGGAGTGACCTACCGCCTTCCCACCGGGCGAGCATAACTGGTCGGCGTTCTGCCCGGATGTGTCGGGGTGCGTTGCCGCAGGACGGACGCGCTTAGACACAGAGCGTTGAATGGCTGAAGCGTTGGCGCTGCATCTGCGCGGTCAAGAAGAAGACGGCGATGTGGTCGAAGAGCCGTCCGGCATTGAGGCAGGCTATGTATGGGAAGACTTCGTTCCTCGTACCGTCGGCAGCCGCGAGCAGACTGTCGCTGTGGCTTGACGAGCACTGCGTTTAACCCTGGCGGCGACATCGCGCCGTTTATGCACTGCGTTGTGCTATACTAAATAGGAACATCTGTTTGGCAACGCGCTTGCGCTGCCGGAAGGAAAAACGAGCATGGCATACAGCGCAAAAGCGGTTGCAAACTATATACTGGACCTCGCCACCGTGGATGGGGAGCCGATCTCGCCGATGAAGCTCCAAAAACTGATCTACTACGCGCACGGCTGGCATCTCGCGGTCACAGGCGAACCGTTAATTAAAGACAAAATTGAAGCTTGGAACTATGGGCCGGTCGTGCCTTCCATCTATAACGACTTCCGGCAATTCGGCAACGAGCCGATTACTGTTCCGGCGCAGCGGTTCCAATGGGACAACGAAAAGGTGCTTGTCTCGACCCCGGAGATACCGCTGGGAGACACGCACGACACAGCCCGCGAAGTCTTGAAACGGGTCTGGGACGTTTACAAAGGCCGCACCGCCCTGGAACTGTCGAAAATGACCCACGCGCCGGATGCGCCCTGGTCACAGGTCATGGCTCGGAGCGGCGGGCCGGTAAATCCAATCATTCCCAACGACCTGATAAGGAACTATTTTGCTCAAATGGGTCAAGCCGGCGAAGAGGAGTAACCTCACTTCGCTCGACAAAATCCGGCTTCTGCCAAGTGAGCTGAAAGCGGCGGCAAGCAGCAAACCGGGGGATCTAAGCGAGCAGCAGTGGTACGACGCCGGCAAGCATATCCTGGACCTCACGAGCCGCAGCAACAACATCAATGCCCGCAAAACCTTTGCCTGGGCGATTTTCACGATGGTCTCGCTGTGGCTGGCGGCGGTGCTGACCGTCACCGTTCTTTCTGGCATGAAAGCTCTTGTGCTGGACAAAGCGGTGCTGATCGCCCTGATTATCTCCGGCAGCGCCAATGTCATCAGCTTATTCAGCCTTGTCGCCAAGTATTTGTTCCATGTCCATGAAGCGCATGAGCCGGGAATAGAACTCAAAATTGGAACGCGCGAAGAAGAACCATCCAAAGAAGAACCATCCAAAGAAGAACCGGCAAAGAACGCGGAACAAGAAGAATAAAAAAGCCGTCCTGACCGCTGAGGCAGGAGCGGCTTTTATTTTTGAGTCCTGCCGTTGTCAGCCGCCTTGCGAAACGGCCCGCACTTGTGCCATAATTTGGCAGGTTGCTCTTGCCGAGGCAAGTCCAAGATTCTCTTTTAGTTTTCGACTTATGCACGCTTTGCTTCTACAATTCTGGCACGACGGGGCGCGGTGGCTGACGGATGGGGATGCGTGGAGCCTGGTACGAACCGGCGCGGATATTCTTATTGTCGCTTACCTCGTTTATCGCCTGATTATGCTGGCAAAGGGAACGCGGGCCTGGCAGATTATCACTGGGATGGTTGTCTTCGGCGGGATGCTGCTTTTCTCCACCTGGGCGCGGCTTTCCGCCCTGAGCTGGATTTTGCAGCAGATCCTGCCGCTCGCCCCGGTCGCGATTGTCATTTTGTTCTTCCCGGAGCTGCGGCACGCGCTGGAAGAAGTCGGACGGCTGGGCTTCTGGGGCAAGGGCTTCACCGGACTGGACCGCGAAAACTTATCGTCGCTTGTCGGGGAGATCGTGCAAGCCGCCGAGAGTTTATCGGACAAGAAGATCGGTGCGCTGCTGGTTTTGGAGCGGGAAACGGGCCTCAGCGATATTGTGGAAACGGGGACGCTGATTAACAGCGAGGTCAACGCGGATCTGCTTTGCACGTTGTTTTACCCCGGCTCGCCCCTGCATGACGGCGCGGCGGTGATCCGGCGGGACCGGATTGTCGCGGCGGGCTGCACCCTGCCGCTCTCGGAAAGCCGGACCGTCAACGGAATGCAGGTGCATACCCGCCATAAGGCCGCGCTGGGAATCACCGAACAAAGCGATGCGCTGGTGGTGGTGGTGTCCGAAGAAACCGGGATTATCTCGCTGGCCTTCGGCGGGAAAATGGTGCGCGGCCTGCGGGATGACGGCCGCCTGCGGGACCTCTTGATCCGGGAATACACAGGCCGCGAAAAGCCGAGCCTGCGCCGTCGCCGGGGCTTTATCCGGCCCCGCAGCGCAAAAGCCGAGCCGCCGGCTGCCCCCGTGCCGACGCGCCTGCCGGAGACGGTGCCGGCCATCGAGCCGATCCTGGCTACGGAAACCCTGCCGGAGCCTGCCGCCGCCGAGCCGCGCCCGTAATTCACTATGATCCCTGCCCTGCGTCACAATTTCGGCTACAAGCTGCTGGCTTTGTTTTTTGCCGTTGTCCTGCACTTTTATGTCGCCGGGCTGAACAATGCCCACCCACCGCATATCCTGATCCTGCCGCTGTCGGTGCGGAACCTGCCGCCGAGCTTAATTTTAGACACGGCAAATCTGCCTTCGGTGACACTGACGCTGGACGGCTCTTCGGACGAAATCAGCCGCCTGTCCGATACAACAGTCACGGCCTGGGTAGACTTGTCTCATGCCAAGCCCGGCTCGACCCTGCCGCTGCTTGTGCATGTGGCCGGACTGCCCCCAAGCGTCTCCGTGGAAAACGAGCCGCCGCCGGTGACGCTTGCGCTGGAGCCGCGCCGCCGCCGCCAGATGCCGGTCGGGGCGGAGGACATCGGCACGGCCCCCGCCGGGTACTCGCTCGCTGCGCCGGTCATTACGCCGCGTGAGGCGGTCGTGACCGGGACACGGACCGCCGTGGGCCTTGTGGCTCGCTTGGCCGCGCAGGCCGACCCGGACCAGTCGCCGGGTGCGGTAGACGAAGATTTCACAATCGCGGCCTTAGATGCGTCCGGCAGCCCGGTCGGCGATGTCATAGTCACGCCGCCGACCGCGCATGTGCGTCTGGATTTGGTCCGGTCGCTGTCCCGAAAAACATTAATTGTCAGCGCAAATGTCGTCGGCACGCTGACAGCCCCCTACCGGTTCGGCAACATTGAGGTTTCGCCGGCGACCGTCACCGCCGAAGGGCGCTCAGACCAGCTTGCCGCGATTGGGACCCTCACGACGCGCCCGATTGACGTGTCGGGGGCAACCAAAGATGTCGTGCAGCGGGTTCTGCCCCTTGTCCCGGCAGGAATGACGCTTTCGCCGTCCGGCCCGATCACCGTCACGGTCCATGTCATCGCCCCGCCGCCGGTGACGCCGCAAAGCCCCACGGCGGCGACCCCGCCGGTATTGGCCCCGCTATCGCCCCATTAAGAAGCTGAGGAGACATTTGTAGTTTTATGGCCGAGAAGTTATTTGGAACCGATGGTGTGCGCGGCGTCGCGAACACCGAGCTGACCCCCCAGCTTGCGCTGCGGCTGGGAGCCGCCGCCGCCCGCACCCTGGGACGCGGCCACACGCCGCGCTTTATCGTTGGGCGGGACACGCGCATTTCGGGAACGCTGCTGGAGTCCGCGCTGGCGGCCGGCCTCTGCTCGATGGGCGCCCAGGTTGTCACGGCGGGCGTCGTCCCAACCCCTGCTGTGGCCGGCATTGCCCGGATGCAGTCGTTCGATGCGGGCGTTGTCATTTCCGCCTCGCATAATCCGTTCGGCGACAACGGCATCAAGTTCTTCGGCGGCGACGGCTACAAGCTCGACGACGCGCTTGAAGCCGAAATTGAGGGCTTTGTCTCGGAAGTAGACGCCTGGCCGAAACCCTCCGGCGCAGGCGTCGGCCGGTTGACCCATGACACGCACTTGTGCGACCTCTACGCCGGGCATCTGGAAGAAACAATGGACGGGATCTCGCTGAAGAACGTCAAAATCGTGCTGGACGGTGCAAACGGCGCGAACTCGGTGCTGGGGCCGCGCGTCGTCTCCGACTTAGGGGCGGAGGTCATCACGCTTTCCTGCGCCCCCGACGGCATCAACATCAATGCTGGCTGCGGCTCGCTGCACCCCCAAGAAATGCAGCGCCGGACTGCCCAGGAAGGCGCGGACATCGGCCTCGCGTTCGACGGCGACGCCGACCGGGTGATGCTGTCCGATGAACGGGGGAGGCTGGTGGACGGCGACCGGGTGATGCTTCTGGTTGGCCGCCACCTGGCCGCGTCGGGCAAGCTCGCCCATAACACAGTTGTCGGGACCATTATGAGCAACATGGGCCTTGAAGCGGCGCTGCGCCAGTCCGATTTGACGCTCCTGCGAACTGCGGTCGGCGACCGGTACGTCTCGGAAGCCATGCGCGGCGGCGGGTATGTGCTGGGCGGCGAAAAGTCCGGCCACCTCATCTTCGGCCACCTCACGACGACCGGCGACGGGCTGCTGACGGCGCTTCAAGTGCTGAAAGTCATGCGCGAAACCGGAAAGCCGCTGTCTATGCTGGCCGACCAGATGACCGAGTATCCCCAGGTGCTGCTCGGCGTCAAAGTCCGCGACCGTCAGACCTGGGCCGCCGACCCGGACATTCAGCGTGCCATCGCCGACGCCGAACACTGCTTGAACGGGCGGGGCCGGGTCAATGTCCGGGCATCAGGAACAGAAAAACTCGTGCGCGTCATGGCCGAAGGTCCCGACCAGGCTGAAATAGACACCCTCGCCCGTGGCTTGATTGCCTTGATTGCGGAGAAGGTCGGGGAATGAGGTTTGGAACCCCTCCCGCTCGTCCCTCGCTCCCTCAGCACTGGCTCCCTGGAAGGCCCCTGCTAGGGAAGGGCCAGAGGGAGTAGAGGATCATCGCATAGGGGCACCGCTTGCCGCGCCCTCTTCTTTTGCCGCCCTTCCTGCCAAGTTCTCTTTGCCCTTCCCTAGCAGGGGCCTTCCAGGGAGCCAGTGCTGAGGGAGCGAGGGACGAGCGGGAGGGGTTCCAAACCTCACTCCCCCACCCAAACCACTTCAACCCCCGGCAGCCGGGCGGGCAGGGTGCGAACCAGTACGCGCATCCCTGGTGTTTCCGTCGCGCCGTGGCCGGCATCGAGCAGCGCCAGGCCCCGCGCTTCGGCTTCTAGAAACTCGTGGTGCCGGACATCACTGGTGACATACGCTTCCGCACCCGCCGCCTGCACGGCTTCCGCCAGCTCTGCGCCCGCCCCGCCGCAGACGGCAACCCGCGAAATCATCTGCCGGGGGTCACAGCCGCCGCACCGCAACGCACTGGTTTCCGCGCAGCCGAGCGCCGCTTCTACAAACCGGGCGAAATCCGCCAGGGGGCGCGGCGCGGCAAGTGTGCCGAGTCGCGGCAGGCGGCTTAACCCCTGCGTTCCCAGCGGCACCACTTCTTTCAGCTCCAGGCAGTCGGCCAGGGTGTCGTTGATGCCGCCCGGCGCGGCGTCCCAGTTGGCGTGCATCGCGTACAGCGCGATGTCGTGTTTCACGAGCCGCTTGACCGCCGCCGAGACCCAGTCAGGGCCGAGCCGCTTCAGCGGGTGGTAGATCAGCGGATGATGCACGGCGATAAGCTGAACGCCTGCTGAAACCGCGTGCTCCACCGCCGCCGGGGTGGCATCCAGACAAACCCCGATTTTATGAACTTCCGCGCCGTCACGGTCCACGAGAAGGCCAACCGGGTCGCCGTCCACTGCACTTTCTTCCGGGGCAAGAAACCGCAGATTTTCTAATACCTCGCTGATTTTCATGGAAACCTCCTGTGCGCCGCCGTTTTGGGTATGATACGAGCGTAAGATACCGATTTGCTCCCACCTTTTACCCGGAGATCTTTATGTGCAAGCTTCCGCGCCGCCGCCTTCACCCGTACCTTCACCCCACTCTTGTTCACTCGCTCCTTGTTTTGCTGTGCCTGCTTATCTTCAGCTCTTTTGCTCATGCCCAGAATGGCGACTCGGTGCCGGTCAACACGCAATACGATCAGGCATACCAGGCGCTGACCACGAGCAACGTCTATGTGGAGCCGGGCATTAACGGCATTGACACACAGGTCTTGCAGCAGGCAGCGTCGCAAGGTCAGGACAATCCGCACACCCCAGTCAAAATTGCCATCCTGCGCTCACTTCCGCCAACGTATGTCGCAAACTTGAAGCAAGCTGAGTCCCACGATCCGCAGCTTGCGGCCAAAGTCAACGGCCATGTGCGGGCGTTTTACACGTTCCATCTCCACAAAGCGCTGAACCTGGACAAAGAGCCGCTGGTGCTGGTCGCTTTGCAGGGTCAAAATCCTGGCGTCACGGTCTGGACGACGGCGCTTGGCGCTTCAGACCGGAATGCTCTGGAAAAAAAATACGCCCCAGCGATTGCCGTCAACCCGCAATCGGGAACTACCCAGCTTGCCCAGGCGACGGCGGCGGAGATTAATCAGAAAGAATATAGTGGTCCGTCAATGATACTCTGGATTGTGTTTCTTGTCGTCGTCGCCGGCATCATTGCACTCGTTGTCAGCGCCGGGCGCAAAAAGAAGCAGCGGCTCGCCGCCCAGCGTCCGCCGATTGATGCCCTGCGCCAGAATGTCCTGCAAGGCATCGAGTATTTAGATAACTACGGAAGCGTGCTGCCGCCCAACAACCCCGACTCGGACCAGACGCGGGCATACCGGCAGGCGGCATCGGCCAAGTACGAGCAGGCCGGGAAGATTTTGGACCGGGCCACGGAAACGACCGATTTAAACCGCGCTCAGGCTTTACTGACTCAGGCCCAGGCCGATGTCCAGTCGGCCCGCACCGCCCAGGACCGGGCGCTGGGAAACACGGCCAACATTCCCGGCGACTCCGCGTTTCGCCCGCCGCCGCTGCCGGACAGCCAGCCTTTAGTAGATGCCATCCCGGCGAAGCAGCGCGGCGTGTCGTTCTTTTCAGGCCGGCCCGCGCCGGTCTCGTCTCTTGTGCCGGTAACGCTGACACTGGGGGGCCAGAGCCGGCAAGTGCTGGTCACGCCCGACGAGGCCGACGCACTGCGCCGGGGCGAAATGCCGCAGGTACGGTCGTTCCAAACCGGCGGCCAGTCCGTGCCGTGGTACGCCTACAACGGTTATGACCCGTACCGGGACTACTGGCGCTACCAAAACAGCGGCTGGGGCGGCATGGACGGGTTTGTTGCGGGCTACCTCACCGCCGATCTGCTCGGCGGGATGTTCATGCCGAACTACGGTATGGGCATGGGCTACGCGCCGTATGCGTATGCGACCGATATGCCCATGTACCAGCAGAGCTACTCTGATGCTGGGGGTGGGTACGGCGGAGACTTCAGCGGCGGCTATGGTACGCCGGACAACGGCGGCTATGGTACGTCAGACAGCGGCAATTATGGGGGGCAAGACGGCGGGAGCTACGACACGTCGGGCTTTGATGCGACCCCGTCCGGGTCCGGCGACTTCTTCTCCGACGGCGGCAGCAGCGGCTTTGACAGCGGCAGTTTCGGCGACGGCGGCGGGAGCTTCGGCGGTGATGGGGGCGGGGACGGCGGTGGCGGGGACGGTGGCTGAGACGACGGTGGCTAACCATCTCCGCCAAGTCATTGACGCCTGCCGGTCTAAGTGCTACAATGGGCCATCCACCGAGACCGGCACTTCCAGCCTTCCAGGTCTGCCAGTGCAGTACCGGTTCCCAACCCTAAAATGCTTTTCAAGGAGACTGTATGAAGATTCGTTACGCTCGACTCGCCCTCGCCGCTGCGCTCGCTGCTCTGCCCGTGTCGGCTCCCGCCGCCCCGGCTTCCGCTCCCGTTGTCCGTATGGCGACGACGCGCGGCGTGATTTTGATCAAGCTGTACCCGAAGGACGCCCCGGCAAGCTGTGCAAACTTTGAGAAGCTGGCCCGAAAAGGCTTTTACAACGGCCTGACGTTCCACCGGATTACCGATCTCGGTGCCCCTGGCACATCGAAAATTGTCCAGGGCGGTGACCCCGCCGGTAACGGCTCCGGCGGGCCGGGCTATACGATCAAAGGGGAGTTCAAGTCCAACGGCGTTCCAAATCCACTGACCCACATTGCCGGCGCGGTGGCGATGGCCCGCACCGGCCAGCCGGACTCGGCAGGTTCGCAGTTTTATATCTGCGTCAACCCCGTTCACTTTCTGGACGGCAATTACGCGGTCTTTGGTCAGGTCATCAAGGGACTCGATGTGGCGAGCCGCCTCAAAGTCGGTGACAAGATGACCAAAGTGACCCTCGTTAAGTAAGCCGGGCCAAACAAGCCAAATCAAAGGAGAAAAGACCATGACTAAGCGTGTCCAAGCCCAAGTTTCAGGCCGGGTGCAGGGAGTCGGCTACCGTTACTTCGCGGCCCATGTCGCCGGGCAGCTCGGTATTGTCGGGACGGTGCGTAACAGCGAAGGCGGCGGGGTGATTGCGGTTGCAGAAGCGGAAGAAGAGTCGCTGCATGAGTTTCTCAAGGCGCTCCGGCACGGGCCACACGCTGCTGAAGTCACGGAAGTGGCAATCGCGTGGGATGAGCCGACCGGCGAGTTCTCGACTTTCGCGGCGGTGGCGTGACCCGCTTTTATGGAACACGATGCGTCCCAAAAACTCACCCAAACCCTCAGAAACGCGCTCCAAAAACCGCTCGGCGACGGCGGCGATCTGCGGCTGACGGCGGCTCTGACCGGGCGGCACCCGGCAGAGATTGTCGAGGCGATGACTCACCTGACCCGCGCCGAAATTCTTGCCGTCTTTAACTGGCTGGACAATGCGCGTGCTGCCGAGGTCCTGGATGAGCTGCCGCCGGACACCGTCCGCTTCCTGACCGATAATGCGCCGCTCGGCCGGATTACGGCGCTTCTCGACCATCTGCCGATGGACGATGCCGCCGAAGTCGTCTCGGAAGCCGACCCGCGCATTGCAAAATCCCTTCTGGCGGATCTGGAAGCCCGCGCCCCGCTCGACGCCGCCGAAGTCCGCGCTCTGCTGGCGTATCCCGACAGCACGGCGGGGCGTCTGATGACCGACAAGTTCGCTTTTGTCTCGCCGGAGCAGACCGCCGCCGGCGTTTTGGATTACCTGCGCCGTGCTGCGGGGACGCTGGAGACCATCAACGAGATTTATGTCGCCCTGCCGGACGGCATTTTAATCGGCGTTTTTTCTGTTCAAGCCGCGATTCTCGCTGCCCCGGAGCAGCCGGTTTCCGAGCTGATGACCCGTGAGCCGATTTCCGTGTCTCCGGAAACCGACCAAAAAGACGCCGCCGCGCTGATCTCGCGGTACGACCTGCTGACCCTGCCGATTACGGACGGCTCCGGCCGGATGCTCGGCATTGTGACGATTGACGACATCATTGACGTTCTCATGGAAGAGTTCAACGAGGAGTATCTGCGGGTCGTCGGCTCCGATGCCGAAGAGCTCGAAAAGAAGTCGCCGGTGCAGATCGCGCGGCTCCGCCTGCCGTGGATCATGACGACGCTTGGGATTGAGCTGTTCGCGGGCATCGTCATCCACTTTTTTGATAAGACGCTGACCAAGTTTATCCTGCTGGCAAGCTTCATGCCGATTATCTCTGCGATCAGCGGCAACACGGGCCTCCAATCGGCGGCAATCATCATTCGTGGGCTGGGGTCGGGCCAAGTGACGCTCACCGGCTGGCGTCATGCGCTCGCCCGGCAGGCGGCAACGACGCTGATTCTCGGCAGCGTCTGCGCCCTGACCCTCGGCATCATCGCAGGGGTTTGGGACCGCCACTGGATTTTCGGTTTTGTCGTCTTTCTCGGCATGTTTTTGTCGGTCAACATCGCCGGCATCATCGGCACCTGTATTCCGCTGCTGTCCAAGCGGGCCGGCTTCGATCCCGCGCTGACCGCCGGGCCGTTTGAGACAGCGTTTCAAGACGTGATCGGCATCTCCATCTTTTTGAGCCTGGCTTCTGCGCTCTTGAACTGGCTGCGTTAGAGGGCTGCGTCTGCTTGACAAAACCAGCGCATCCTGCTATACTCACAGCGCACTACTTTTCTGACCGTAAGTTTTTTGACCGTGACCTTTAATTCCGTCCTGCGAGGCGGGGAAGGCAAGCGTCCCCCCCAGAACAGTTTCCGAACTGCCTGCCCGCCTGCGCTTCCTCCCGCCCGACAGCACCCATTTCGAGGCGCTCTTATGCCCGCACCGACTGACCCAAATACCGCGACAATTATGGATGCCGACGAGATGCGCCGGGCGTGGACACGCATTGCTCACGAGGTTCTCGAAAAGAACCGGGGCGTCCAGGACCTCGTCATCGTCGGCATTCTCCGCAAAGGCGGCCCGCTGGCCCGGCGCCTCGCTGAGACGATTGAGCGCATTGAAGGCACTCCGGTCCCGTGCGGCGTTCTCGACATTTCCCTCTACCGCGACGACTTTCGCACTTACCAGCCCCACGTCGGCACGACCCAAATCCCCTTTGATATTGAAGGTAAGCGCCTCGTGCTGGTAGACGATGTCGCCTTCACGGGCCGCACCGTCCGCGCCGCTTTAGGCGCTCTCGTAGACTTAGGCCGGCCCGCCGTCACCCAGCTTGCCGTCTTAGTAGACCGGGGCCACCGGGAGCTGCCCATCCGCCCCGATTACGTCGGCAAGAACCTTCCCACGGGGCGGCGTGAGTTCGTCAAAGTGTTCCTCCGTGAGCTGGACGGCGAGGACAAAGTGGTCATTCATAAAGAGGCGGGGATATGAAGGGAAAGAAGGAGCGTGGAACTGAAGTTCTACGCTGTGGGGCGAAGCGCCGAGTGACCGCCTGCGCGGACAGGGAACCGAATCAGAGCATCCGATCTTTGTCCTTACCCCCGGACATTGGGCGTCTGCGCCTTACAGCGTCGCAGTTTATTGTTGCATTCTTCCCTGCCACGCTTCCTTTCCGCTTGAGAGCATCGGCATGAGACGAAAAGACTTGCTGGATTTACAGAGTTTGGGCGCAGACGAAATCACCTATCTGCTCGACACGGCGCAGTCGTTTCGGGAGATCGTGACGCGGCCTGTTAAGAAAGTGCCGACCCTGCGCGGGAAATCGGTGGCGACCCTCTTTTTCGAGCCAAGCACCCGCACCCGGACCTCGTTTGAATCGGCGGCCAAAATTATGTCTGCCGATACCTACAGTTTAACGGGAACAACCAGCAGCGCGGTCAAAGGGGAGTCGCTGAAAGACACGATGCTGACCCTCGACGCCATGGGCATTGATGCGTTTGTCATCCGGCACGGATGCAGCGGCGCGGCCAAGCTTGCGGCGGAGTATGTGCCGAACAAGCCGGTCATCAATGCCGGCGACGGGACGCACGAGCATCCGACCCAAGGGCTGCTGGACCTGCTGACGATACGCCAAGTTAAAGGCCGGATTGAGGGCCTGACGGTCGCGATTGTCGGCGATATTCTGCACTCGCGGGTTGCCCGCTCGAATGTCTGGGGCCTCGCCGCAATGGGCGCGGACGTCCGCTTGATCGCCCCGCCGACCCTGCTGCCCGCCGACGCACACCGGTTGCCGGTGACGGTCTATACCGATCTGGAAGCAGGACTCGAAGGCGTGGATGTCGTCAACATTCTGCGTATTCAACTCGAACGCCAGGACTCGGCGTTCTTTCCGTCGGTCCGCGAGTATGCTCGTCTGTTCGGTGTCAGCCGCGCAAAGCTTGCGAACGCTGCGCCGGACGTGACCGTGCTGCATCCCGGCCCGATGAACCGGGGCATCGAAATCGCCTCCGCCCTGGCTGACGACCCGGAGATTGCCGTGATTACCGACCAGGTCACAAACGGAGTCGCCGTCCGCATGGCAGTCTTATTTTGGCTGATGGGTGCGCCGCCCGCTTAGGAATCAACTATGAGCCTCGCCCGCGTGATGCGCTATGTCGCTGGCCTGCTGATTGCCAGTGTCCTGCTCTTCTTCGCCCTGCCGCTGGTCGGTATTGCGCCCTCGAAGTTCCTGCCGCCGAACCTCGCTTATGCGAAAGCGGACGGGCTTGCGCCGGGCCGCGTAACGAAAAAAGAGGTCCAGCCGACCGGCAACCCGTTCAAAGTCGGGGATCATATTTATCTCGTAGATTATCAATTTCTCGCGGCCGACCCACTGACGCGCGGCGAGGTTAAGCCTGGCCCGAAGCAGCTTCATACCGGACAGATTCGTGTTGACGCTGAGGTGTGGGGCGACGCGGACCACCCGGACAAGAGCGGCATTCAACCGGGCCAGATCACCCGTATCCGGTACGACAAAACCTACCCAGACATCAATGGCATTGACAGCCTCGGACGCGGCTGCGGCCCCGGCTCGAATATCCTCAGCGGCTGGATCGTGTTTCTTGTCCTAGATTTGGCCCTGGGTTACCTGCTGCTGCTGCTGGTAATGGAGCGGTTTGGGACGAAAGAGAATATCTAAAGGCTTTTGGAACCCCTCCCGCTCGTCCCTCGCTCCCTCAGCACTGGCTACCTGGAAGGCCCCTGTTAGGGAAGGGCTTTGGATTGTCTTCTGAGGCTTCGCGTCTTGGCAAGAGGCAGCGGCTCCCGCCAATAGAGTATCTGTATTGCCCTTCCCTAACAGGGGCCTTCCAGGTAGCCAGTGCTGAGGGAGCGAGGGACGAGCGGGAGGGGTTCTTAACATTATGACTACACTCCTCAAAAATGGCCGCGTCGTGGACCCGGCAAACAGCCGCGACGAAATTGCCGATGTTCTCGTCGGACCGGACGGCTTCATCGCCGAAGTCGGCGTCAATCTCCGTGCAGACAACGGCGCCATCGTCGTAGACTGCACTGGCCTTGTCGTTGCGCCGGGATTAATTGACATGCACGTCCACCTGCGCGTTCCCGGCCAGGAATACAAAGAAGATGTGCAATCGGGAACGGCAGCGGCGGCTCATGGCGGCTTTACCGCCATCGCCTGTCAGCCGAACACGATGCCGCCGATTGACACGGCAGCAATCGTGCAGGACATCCACCGGCAGGCCGAGGGCGCATCTGCACGGGTTTATGTTGTCGCCGCCGTTTCAAAAGCTCTGCACAACACCGAGCTGACCGAGATGGCGGACCTGAAAGACGCCGGGATTGTCGGCATCGGCGACGATGCGTACCCGGTTCAGAACGCCCTGTTCCTGCGCCGGGCCATGCAGTACTGCGCCATGCTGGATTTGCCTTACGTTGCCCACTGCGAGGACAAAGATCTGACCGCCGACGGCGTGATGAACGAAGGCTACGTTTCGACAGTGCTGGGCCTCAAAGGCATCCCGCGCGAGGCGGAGAACACGGCCACGTCGCGAAACATCATGATGGCTCAGGCCACCGGCTGCCGCCTGCATATCCTGCACGTCAGCACCAAAGAAAGCGTCGAGATTATCCGCCACGCGAAAAGCTTAGGCGCACCGATTACCGCCGAAACCTGCCCGCAGTATGTCGCGCTGACCGACGAAGCCTGCTACGGCTACAACACCAACGCCAAAATGTCGCCGTCTTTGCGGACCCACGCCGACCAGCTTGCGGTCATTGAGGGCCTCAAAGACGGCACACTTGACGCCATCGCGACTGACCACGCGCCCCATGCGCCGCACGAAAAAGAGCAGGAGTTCGCCCTGGCTCCGTTCGGAATGCTCGGCCTCGAAACCTCGCTCGGCCTCGTCATCACGCACCTCGTCAAACCCGGCCACTTGACGCTGTCCCAGATGGTCGAAAAAATGTCCGTCGCCCCGGCAAAGATTATGGGCGTTCCCGGCGGCAGTTTAACCGTCGGCGCACCCGCCGACATCACCGTCTTCGACCCCGACGCCGAATGGATCGTTGACGTAAATAAGTTTAAGTCCAAGTCCCGCAACTCCGTTTTGGACGGCGTGACGCTGACAGGCAAGCCGATGATGACCTTCGTTGGAGGCCGGCAGATCGTTTTGGAGTGAGGCAAAGCCATGAGCGGAAACATCCTGGTCAGATATTTGCGCTTCGTGCATCCTCTTGGCGCGGCCTTAACTGTATGTGGCGTCCTTATCGCTATTTCGGTTCTGCTTATCCTAGCCTTCTTCAGCTATATGAAGGGTGAACCCAGCATGGCGGACATGGTTAGAGAAGCGCGGGCCGTCCAGTCAGGAGCGATGAAGCCGGATCGCTCCGGCTCGGTTGCATCGGCAAAGCATATGATGTATGTCACCCGCTCTACTAACGGGGCAATGACCGTCCTATGGCCTTACAATCTTGCACACGATGACAATTATTTTGAGGGGTATTTGTTCGAGGAGCGGCCTCTGACCGCAGATAAAGCGACAGCGTTCGGTCCGTTTCGTGGCGGGCATTCGAACACTTCTCAGCCTGTACCAACGCACTTGAGGGTAGACCGCAAGATTAGCGAGCATTGGTATCACGTTCAAGGCGAGATGTATAAATGAGCGCATGGATGGGTGACGAGGACGTGAACGTCCTCGCTGGGGGGCGCAGACGCTCAGGCCCGCACACGCGCCCGCGTTCCAAAGGCGAAGGCGACCGTAGCCCAGAAGCCTGCCAAAGAACGGCAGGCCGACCGAAACAAGAGGCTGACGACAAGAGGCACCGCAGAATCCCTTGGGGCGTGCCCCAGGGTCGTTCACGTCTTCAGGCCTCACGTCCTCGTTATCTATAGCCATGTTTGGTCGCAGTTGATATTTTATGACACACGCACATCTCGTCCTGGCGGACGGCACAATTTATACGGGGACGGCGTTCGGCGCACGGGGGACGACCGTGGGCGAAGTCGTGTTCAATACCGGCATGACGGGCTATCAGGAGATTTTGACTGATCCAAGCTACGCCGGGCAGCTTGTCGCGCTGACATACCCGATTATCGGCAACTACGGAGTCAACCCGGACGATTTCGAGTCTCGGCGGGTGCAGGTGTCGGGGTTTATCGTCAAAGAGCTGGCCGATGCGCCGTCCAACTGGCGCTCGACGGGGACACTGGACGGTTTTCTTGCAACCCACAACGTCGTCGGCATTGCGGGTCTTGACACGCGGGCGCTGACGCAGAAGCTGCGGTCGGTCGGTGTGATGATGGGCGCAATCTCGTCGGAAGAAACGCCTGCCGAACTCATCGAGCGATTAGCCGAGTCGGCAGGCTATGCCGATGTCAACTTCATGGCCCAGGTAACGACTGAGACGCCCTATGTCTGGCCGTCGGCATTAGAGACAACGAAGTACAAGATCGCGCTGCTCGACTGCGGCGTCAAGTTTAACATCCTGCGCTCGCTGGCGTCTTTAGGCGCGGAGGTCACGGTTTTCCCTGCGTACACTTCCGCGGAGGTCATACTTGCGACCAACCCGGACGGCATCTTTTTGTCGCCCGGTCCCGGCGACCCGGCTCTGCTCGGCGACATCGTGGATACCGTGCGCGTATTAGCCCATGCCAAGCCGACAATGGGCATCTGCCTCGGAAACCAGCTTATCGGCTGTGCGTTCGGCGGGCATACGTTCAAGCTGCCGTTCGGGCATCGGGGCGCGAACCATCCCGTGAAAGATTTGGAGACGGGCCGGGTGATCATCACGTCCCAGAACCACGGCTATGCCCTCGCCGAAGGCGGCTTCGACGACGCCGAGATTGAAGTCTGGCAAATCAACTTGAACGACGGCACGGTGGAGGGCCTGCGGCATAAAACGCTGCCGATTTTTACGATCCAGTACCACCCGGAAGCGTCCCCCGGCCCCGCCGATAGCCGGGGCTACTTCGCCCGGTTTTTGCAGATGATTGACGAGCATCGTGCCTAACGCCCTCTGCTGGCGGCTTGGCCTTGTTTTCTTGTGCGTCGCCGTTCGCCTCCTCGCGCTGGACGCTGATCCGCCGCCGTGGCTGTCGTGGAGCACAGGCATCTACACCGACGAAGGCTACTACACGCTGGATGCTCGGCATGAAGCCTTGTTTGGAACACTCGCGCCCGGCAACTTCCACGACCGACTCCTATCGCCGCTGTTGAGCGTACTACAGCAGGGTGTATTCGCGGTCTTCGGTACAGGCTTATTGCAGGCACGAGGGCTGTCAATAGCCTTCGGCCTCTTGACGATCTGGGTCTTCTGGCTCGCCCTGCGCCGCGCTTATGATGTTCGCACTGCTGATTTCGGGGCGTTGTTTCTCGGCCTCGCGCCGCCGTTCGCCCTGTATAACCAGCTTGCGCTTCAGGAAACGCCGACCGTCTTCTGGCTGGTCTTGGCATTTGCGCTCTGGGCGCAGGGAGGACGGCTCGGAGCGTTCTTATCGGGTCTATCGCTCGCGCTGGCGTGTGTCTTCAAGGGTCTGGCGCTGGTTGCGCTGCCGGTGCTGCTGATTGGCCCCCCCGCCCTTCAGTCCGCTCCGCTCTTGCGAGGACCAATTCTGGGGAGCCAGAGTAAGAAGGGCGCAGCAAGCAGCATCCCTACAGCTCTGTTCCCCGTATGGCTCCCCAGAATTGGGGCGGGGGGGCTTCTGCTCCTTTACCTCGCGCTTTGGTACTGGCCGCATCACGCCGAGCTGTCGCGCATGGCGGCGTTCTACCAAGTGCATCAGATGCAGCCGCACTCGCTGGTAAGTTTAGGGCTGAACATGAGGCGCGGTCTGATCGGCGGCGAGCGCGGGGTGTTCCCATACCTGCTGGCGCTGGTGCCGGTGCCGTGTCTGCTGGCCGCACGAATACTTGGACAATGGCGGCAGTGGAAGCAGGCCGACCAGTATTTGGCCCTCTGGCTTGGGTGCGGGCTGCTGTTCTGCCTGCTGTCGTCGTATGCGCCGAGCCGGTATTATGTGTTGTTCCTGCCGCCGCTGGCGGGCCTTGCCGCACAGGCATTGGTGAATTTGAGACGCGCGGCGAGGCTTGCCGCAGTCGGACTCTTTCTTCTCACGAGCAGCGTCTGGCTGGGCGTGGCCTGGGTCAACCGCAGCGACGCACGGTTGGAGGCAGGCAGGACGCTGAACCGGCTGCTGCCGCCGGGAAGCGTCATCGTCGGCGAGTTCGCTCCGGCGCTGTGTCTGGGCACACCGTTTAGGGCTGCGCCGGTACAGCCAGGGCTGTCCAATGACGACCGGCCTATTGAACGGCTGAATGCGGCGGCGATTGCCGTCACGCGCACGGCCTTTTGGGAACAGTGGTGGCAGTCCCGTTATCCGGCCATCGTGCAGCCGTCGCACCGCATCGCGACATTTACGCTCGGCGGCTCGCGCCGCTATATCGTGGATGTGTACCGAATAAAGTAGGCCACTATGCTTAAAACCATTTTTCGATACCTGCTTTCGCTCACCGTCATCGGGTCAGGCATCATGCACCTTGTCGCGCCTGACAAGTTCGCGAAAATCGTCCCGGACTGGCTGCCTGCGCCGCGCCTGCTTGTTTATGTCAGCGGTGCATTCGAGATTGCGGGTGGGCTGGGACTGTTTTTGAAGCAGACGCGGACCCTGGCCGCGTGGGGACTGGCCGCGCTGTTTGTCGCCGTGTTCCCGGCTAACGTCAACATGGCGCTGCATAAGATCTACACGGACAACCCCTGGATACTCTGGGGACGGCTGCCGTTCCAGGGTATTTTGATTGCCTGGGCGTACTGGTTTACGCGGCCTGACACTCAAGAATTACCTGACACTCAAGAATTAGACGGCAAAGAAGCAGAAGCGCCATGACACTGGATGAGCTGTATCCGTACTGGGACGATTCGCATCAGGAGTTTGTCGAGACCGTCGCCGGGCTGAAAGAATGGCAGCTTGAGACGGTGCCGGGTCCGGGCGGGCGGTCTCTGCATGAGATCCTGCTCGGTTTTCTGCGGGCCGAGCGGTACTGGGTGGGGCACCTCGTCAGCGGCTACCCGGAGTACCGTCCGCTGGCGGGCGACTTCCCCGACGGTCCCGCGCTCGCGGAAGCTTTAAGGGCAACTCGCGCCGTCTCCGCGCAGGTGCTGGCCCCTCTCGGCCTTGACGGCCTCCGCGCCGTGCGGACCGTCCCCGGTGACCCGGCGACGAACCGCTACGAGACCAACCGGCCCATCGGCTGGCTCTTCTGGCAGGTCGTGGAACTGGAAATCTTCTGCCGGGGGCAGATCGCCCAGCGCCTGGAAGACGAGAAAGCGCGAGGCTAACTATGCGGAGCAAGCCGGTTGAAGTGGCAGATTATAACCCGCGCTGGCCCCTGCTGTTTGAAGAGATAGCAGCCCCTGTTCGGGCTGCTTTCGCGGATGGTCCGCTGGCCCGTATTGAACACGTCGGCAGCATGTCCGTGCCGGGCCTGCCTGCCAAGCCCATCATAGATATAGATGTCGTTATCCCAAGCCGCGCCGACCTGCCGGAAGCGATCGCGCGGCTGGCGACGCTCGGCTATGTCCATCAGGGCGATCTCGGTATTACAAGCCGCGAGGCGTTCCGGTCGCCGCCTGATACGCCGCCCCAAAATTTGTACGTCTGCGCCGAGGATAGCCCGGAGCTGCGCCGTCATCTGCTGTTTAGGGATTACCTGCGGGCGCACCCTGATGCCGCCTGGCAGTACGGCGAGCTGAAGCGTGCGCTTGCCGCCCGCTATGTCACAGACATTGACGCTTATGTGAACGGTAAAACCGAGTTTGTCCAGAAAGTAGTCGCCGATGCGCTTACAGAACGCCCGTCTAGGTGAAATCGTCGTGTCGGATTACGACCCGGCTTGGCCCAGACTCTTCGTGATAGAAGCCGAAAGTCTGCGCCCGGCATTTGGCGCGGTGCTAATCGCTTTAGAGCATATCGGCAGTACGTCTGTGCCGGGCCTACCCGCAAAGCCGATTATTGACATTCAGGCGATTGTGCGAACGCTCGCCGAAGCCCAGGCTGCCGCGCCCGCGCTTGCAAATCTCGGCTGGGAGCAGGGCATGTTTGACCTGGACCCGGCGCGGCGGCTTTACTTCAAGAAAAATACGGCGGAAGGCGTGCGGACCCATCAGCTTCATGTCTACGAAGCAAGCCTTCCGGCGGCGGCTGACCATGTGCTGTTTCGTGACTACCTACGCGCTCATCCTGACGAAGCCGCCGGTTATTTGGACTTGAAGCGGCGGCTGGCGGAAACATACTGGCATGACCGGATCGCCTACAGCGCCGCCAAAGATGAGTATGTTGCGGCGGTTCTCGCCAAAGCGCAGGGGTAACTCATATGGACGAAGTCATCATTAACGCCTACGACCTCTCCTGGCCGGAGGTGTTCGCGGGCGAAGCATGGGCCATTCGGCAGGCACTGGGAGACGTGCTGGCCGGCGTTGAGCATGTCGGCAGCACGTCCATTCCGGGCCTTGCGTCAAAGCCTGTGATTGACATTGTCGTCAGCGTCACGTCGCTCGCGGCGGCGCGGGTCCCGGCCCTGGAATCGCTCGGCTATGACTGCCGGGGCGAGAACGGCATTCCCGGACGCCTGTTCTTCCGCAAAGGCTTGGTGGAGTTTAGGCGGACCCATTATCTGCATCTGGTCGAAGCCGGGCATGAGCAGTGGGAGTCTATGCTGCTGTTCCGTGATTACCTGCGGTCTCATCCGGGCGACGCGCGGCGGTACGAGGAACTCAAGCGCACCCTTGCCGGGAAGTTTCGGGACAACCGCTCGGCGTATACAAAGGGCAAAGCGGACTTTGTGCAGGTGGTTTTAGAGAAAGCAAGGAATCCCTGCCGTGAACGGCAGGGCCTCAAAGTGCAATCTCCCGCCTTCCGCACTGGCGACTCGGAGAGCGCGGGCGCAGATTAAGGTTTTTGTTGGTTGGCGTTTTGCCCGCGAAGGCGGGGACTTGCCCCTTCAAAGCACGGGGGTTCAGCCCCGTGAAACTGGATCAAGCTAATGGACGACATCGTTATCCTAGACTACGACCCGGCATGGCCTACGCTCTTTGCCGAGGAAGCGGCGCGGATCAGAACTGCGCTGGGAGACAGCGCTGACACCGTAGAGCATTTCGGCAGCACGGCGCTTCCACGACTCTCGGCCAAGCCGATCATAGATCTACTGGTTGCAGTGCGCTCGCTGCCGGAAGCGCGGACGCGGGCGGTTCCGGCGCTGGAAGCGCTGGGCTATGCCTACTGGCACGAAAACCCGGCACCGGACCGGCTGTTTTTTGTCAAGGGACTGGTGCCGGGGCCGCGTACCCATCATGTCCATGTCTTTGAACCCGACGAGTCTTCGCTTGCCGACCGCCTGCTGTTCCGCGATCGTCTGCGTGCCGACCCGGAAGAAGCGCGGCGCTACGAAGGTTTGAAACGACGAATGGCCGCCGCTTTTCCAGATGACCGCGAAGCGTACACGAGCGGCAAGACCGACTATATCTATGGCGTCATGCAAAAGGCGCGAACACACACCGAAAGATAATTATGCCTCGAAATCCGAATATCCGAAAAGTGCTTGTCATCGGCAGCGGGCCGATTGTCATTGGGCAGGCCGCCGAGTTTGACTACGCCGGGACGCAGGCGTGCCGGTCCCTGCGGGAAGAAGGCGTCTCGGTCGTGCTGGTGAACTCAAACCCCGCCACGATTATGACCGACCCGGAAACCGCTGACGCCGTGTATATCGAGCCGCTGAATGTCGAATTTGTCGAGCGGATTATTGCCAAAGAAAAGCCCGACGGCCTCCTGCCGACGCTGGGCGGGCAGACTGGTCTGAACCTCGCGACGGAATTGGCGGATGCCGGAATACTTGAAAAGTACCATGTGACGCTGCTGGGAACGCCGCTTTCAGCCATCCAGAAAGCGGAAGACCGCGAGATTTTTCGGGCGCTGATGCAGGAAATCGGCGAGCCGGTGCCGGAATCGTGGATCATTGAAGACGAAGTGGCCTTAGAAAAGCTTTCTCGGAACGAAAGCGCCCCGTGGCCGCTGATTGTCCGGCCTGCCTACACGCTCGGCGGCACCGGCGGGGGCATCGCGCATTCGCCCGCGCAGCTCAACGAAATCGGGCGGCGCGGCCTGAAATTGTCTCCACGGCATCAGATCATGGTGGAGCGGTATCTGGCGGGCTGGAAAGAGATCGAGTACGAAGTGATGCGTGACTCGGCGGATACCTGCATCACGGTTTGCAACATGGAAAACTTCGACCCGATGGGGATGCACACGGGCGACTCCATTGTGGTCGCGCCGTCGCAGACGCTGTCCGACAAAGAATACCAGATGCTGCGCTCGGCGGCTTTGAAGATCATCCGCGCTCTCGGCATTGAGGGCGGCTGCAATGTCCAGATGTCTTTGGACCCGAAATCGTTTGCATACTACATCATTGAAGTCAACCCGCGCGTTTCCCGGTCGTCGGCCCTGGCGAGCAAAGCGACCGGCTACCCGATTGCCCGCGTCGCCGCCAAAATCGCCGTCGGCCTGCATTTAGACGAAATCCCGAACGCCGTCACCCAAAAAACGCTGGCCTGCTTTGAGCCGGCATTGGACTATATTGTCGTGAAAATCCCGCGCTGGCCGTTTGACAAGTTTACGGCGGCGGACCGGCGCATCACGACCCAGATGAAGGCAACGGGAGAAGTCATGGCGATCAGCCGCAGCTTTGAGGGCGGCCTCTTAAAAGCCATTCGGAGCCTTGAAATTGGGCAGGTCGGCCTGCGCCCGAAGAACGCCGACCGCTTGACCGAAATGGACATTGAAACGGGCCTCACGAATGCCACCGATCAGCGTTTGTTTCTCATTGCCGAGGCGTTCCACCGGGGAATGCTGGTGCAGGAAGTCGCTGATTTGTCCGGGGTTGACCCATGGTTCCTGGTCAAAATCCAGAAACTGGTGCAGTTTGAGGAGCATCTGCGGGTGAGCTGGCCGAAGTTCAAGCCGTTCGAGCCGCTGTCGGATGATGCCCGCGTTCTGCTCGCCGACGCCAAGCGCCTCGGCTTCAGCGACCGGCATTTGGCCGCAATCTTTGCCGTGCAGGAGCTTCATGTCCGCAACTGGGTCAAAGAGATCGGCCTGAAACCTGCCTATAAGATGGTGGATACCTGCGCCGCCGAGTTTGAGGCCGCGACCCCGTACTTTTATTCGTCGTATGAGGCGCAAAGTGAGTAATAAAACTCGGTAATAAATTACTGAGCTATTCGGAGAAAGTCACTGCGTGACTGACGACTCTGGAGTCACGCAGTGACTTTCTCCGAATAGCCTGGCATTTTGATGCCGGGTCCTTTACGCCGCCCGCGCATAGACCGGCGCTTCGTCTTCCAGCGGGCCGGGGATGCGGTGGGCGTGGGAGACGCGGTTGCGGCCATCGCCTTTTGCGTGGCAGAGCGCCCGGTCCGCCTGGGCGATCAAGGCCGGGGCGCTGAAAATAGCCGGAGTCAGCGTCGCAAGACCGATACTTGCGGTCAAAGCCCGCTGCAAGCCGTCCGCCGACGCGACCGCCTGGCGCAGACGCTCGCCGAGAACGACTGCGCCCATCATGTCCGTCTCGGTCAAGATCATCGCGAACTCTTTGCCGCCGTACCGGGCGGGAATGTCGGACGTGCGTGCGGTTTCCTGGAGCAGACCCGCAACGACCCTCAGCGCCTGGTCGCCTTCAGTGTGGCCGTAGCTGTCGTTGTACGACTTGAACTTGTCCATGTCGAGGAGCAGCAAAGACAGCGGCTGGCCGTGGCGCAGGGCGCGGCCCATCTCCCGTTCCAATCTTTCCTGAAAGGCTCGGTGGTTGTGCAGGCCGGTTAGTGCATCAACCGTGGACAAGTTTTCAAGTGTCCGGCGCATTTCGGCGATCTGCCGGTCGGCCTCGCCAAGCGCGGCGTCCTGTTCCTGCTTCTTTTCTTCCATCTCCACGAGGGCTGTGACGGCGGCGGGCCGGGACGCCTTAAAGCCGAGTGCAGCCAGCGCCAGCAGTGTTAGGACGCCAAAGCCCGCTGTTATTCCTTTGGAGAGTGCTAGATGGGCGGCGGCTTCGGCTCCATAGGCGGCAGCCGCGTCGTCCATGTGTGCGTTGTAAGACGCCTCCAGCCGAAGCAGCGGCGTCAGATACTGAGACACATCGGCCTTTTCGCGGCTGGTATCCGGCGGCAGTGCGGCCAGCAAGTTGTTCGCGCCGTCAAGCATCGCGCTCTGGTCTGCAAAGGCATCGGCCAGCGGCTTCGTGGCCGCGTGCGTGCGCGGCAGGGCCGCCGCCGATTGCCTCCACCGGGCGTCGGTATCCCGCAGGGTGTTCTCCCAGAACACGCGCTGCTGCGGGGTTTGAGCGGTTTGGATCGCAAGTGCGCTTGCCGTGACCTGCCGGCTAAACGTCTCCTGGCGCTGGGCGAGTGCGGCGGTCGGCGCATCGGCGCTCGGCGCAAGCAGAGTCGTCTGCATTGCGATTTGCCCGGCGACGGACAGGCCCGCGACCAGGCCGAGCGCGGCAAGATGCCCGCGCACCAGGCGCTGTGCCCTGGGCTGTGGGACAGCCGAAGCGGCGGCTTTTGGGTTGGCGGTCTTCGCCCTCGGCAGCGGCTGGGCTGGGACTTGTTTCGCGGCATTTATCATAAGTTCGCTCCTTGAAGAGTGAAGAATAGGCGTTTACGCTCTTCATTGTCGGAAGGCGGCTGGATGCAGTTCCCTGTTGAGAATACCGGAAGGACATTCCCGGCGTCGCCGCGAATAACGATACGCTATGACAGACATACCAAAGCCGCTTGTCGCGGTCATCATGGGCAGCAAGTCCGATTGGGAAACAATGCGCCACGCCGAAAGTCTTCTGACGCAGTTTGAAGTGCCGCACGAGTGCCGGATCGTGTCGGCCCACCGGACCCCGGCGCTGCTTGCCGAGTTTGCCCTCGGCGCCGAGAAGCGCGGCTTAGAAGTCATTATTGCCGGGGCCGGCGGCGCGGCTCACCTGCCCGGCATGGTTGCGGCGCAGACACTCGTGCCTGTTCTGGGCGTTCCGGTGCAGAGCCGCGCCCTTAGCGGCCAGGACTCGCTGCTGTCCATTGTCCAAATGCCCGCCGGCATTCCTGTCGGGACGCTCGCGATTGGAAACGCCGGGGCGACCAACGCCGCGCTTCTGGCAGTCGCCATTCTTGCGAACACCCGCCCGGACCTACGCGAAAAACTGCGTCAGTTCCGCGCGGACCAGACCGCAAAAGTGCTGAGGGACTCCCTGCCATGAATAACTTCCAAAAGCCGCTACGCCTAAGCCCCGGCGATAAAGTAGCTGTTTTCTCGCCTTCGTGGGGTGGTCCCAGTAGTTACCCGAATGTTTTTGACCTGGGCCTCTCTCATCTCTGTGGCCTGCTGGGTGTCACAGTTCAGGAGTATCCCACAACCCGCATGGCTCCGACCGAGTTGCACGACAACCCGCGTCTTCGGGCGGACGACATGAATGCGGCGTTTGCCGACCCCAGCATCCGGGCGGTTTTCGCCAGCATCGGCGGCGATGACAGTGTGCGTTTGCTGCCGTACTTGGATGCCGCCATCATCGCTGGCAACCCCAAGATCCTCATGGGCTTTTCCGATACGACGATCCTGCTGACCTATGCCAACCGGTTAGGCTTGGTGACATTCAACGGTCCAACCATCATGGCTGGGTTCGCTCAAACAAAGACGCTCCCCCCTTCGTTTGCCGCCCATGTCCGGCAGGTGCTCATGGAGCCGTCAGCAGAGTACGTCTACTCGCCTTACGCCGAGCGGGTCGTCAAGTCTCAGCGCTGGGATTTAGAGAAGTATGCCGCTATTCTGGAGTATGCCCCGAACGGCGACTGGCGCTGGCTGCAAGGGAAAGATACGGCACGAGGCCAGCTCTTCGGCGGCTGTATTGAAGTCTTAGAGTTCTTCAAAAGCACGCGCTGGTGGCCTGGGCCTGAGTTTTGGCAGGGCAAGATTTTGTTCCTAGAGACCTCGGAAGATAAACCGACGCCGGACCAGGTCAAATATATGCTCCGCAACTATGGGATGCAGGGCATTTTTGACCAACTTGCGGGGCTGCTGCTCGCCCGCCCGAAAGCCTACACACTGGAAGAGCGTGAAACGCTGTTTGAGGCAATCGTAAGCGTGGTTGCCGGTGAGTTTGGGCGGAGTGACCTGCCTATCGTAGCAGAAATGGATTTCGGGCATGAATCCCCACAGTTCATCCTGCCGCTTGGTGTGATGGCGGAAATTGACTGCCGGAACCGTACTTTTCGCCTAGTGGAGCCGTGCGTTCTATGAGCATTCCTATTTTGCCGGGTGCGACGCTTGGCATTCTCGGCAGCGGTCAGCTTGGGCGAATGTTTACGCTGGCGGCACGAAGCATGGGCTACCGAGTGCAGACGTTCTCGCCCGATGCCGACTCGCCGACGGGTCAGGTGGCGGACAAAGAATGGGTCGCGGCTTATACCGATTTAGACGCCGTGCGCGACTTTGCCCGCGCGGTAGATGTGGTGACGTTTGAGTTCGAAAACGTGCCTGCTGAGACGGCCGCCGCTGCCGCAGAGTTTGCGCCCGTTCGTCCAAGCGGCGCGGTCCTGCACATCGCGCAGAACCGGCGTCGCGAGAAAGAGTTCTTGGCGCGTCACGGCTTTCCGTGTGCGCCGTTTCGCCTGGTGACAAGCCTTGCAGAACTCCAAGCGGCTTTACACGACATCGGGACGCCGAGCATTCTCAAAACCGCCGGCTTCGGGTACGACGGCAAAGGGCAGGTGCGCTTCCAAAACCCGTCCGAGGCGGCTTCGGCATGGAATGCGCTTGGCGGCTCCGAATGCGTTCTGGAAGGTTTTGTTGAGTTTGAGCACGAGGTCTCGGTGGTCGCCGCGCGGGGTGTAGACGGCAGCTTCGCCCATTACGGCGTGATTGAGAACGCCCACAAAAACGGCATTTTAGACGTTTCGGTCTGTCCGTCCCCAGCAGTCTCGGCGCGGACCGCCACCGAAGCTGCCGAGATTACGCAGGCCATCTTCGAAGCACTGAACGTCGTCGGCGTTCTCTGCGCCGAGTTCTTTGTGACCGAGAGCGGCGCTCTCATCGTCAACGAGATGGCCCCGCGTCCGCATAACTCCGGGCATCTGACGATTGAAGCGCACGCGGCAAGCCAGTTTGAGCAGCAGGTCCGCGCTGCCTGCGGCCTGCCGCTCGGCTCGACACAGCTTCTGCGCCCGGCGGCAATGGCAAACCTGCTGGGCGATGTCTGGGCCGACGGCACTCCAAACTGGGCGGCGGCGCTCGCGCTGCCGGGCGTCTCGCTCCATCTCTATGGCAAAGCCCAAGCGCGTCCGGGCCGCAAGATGGGCCATCTGACCGCGCTTGCCGAGACGCCGGACGCGGCGGTGGAACTGGTTCGTGCGGCGCGGAGTGCGCTGAGGGAAGGCCAGTGAAAACCCCCTCCCGCTCGTCCCTCGCTCCCTCAGCACTGGCTACCTGGAAGGCCCCTGTTAGGGAAGGGCCGGGGTTTCACAAGACGAAAGACGCAGACCCTCCCGATCCCGGCCCTTGTTCTTTATTGCCCTTCCCTAACAGGGACCTTCCAGGGAGCCAGTGCTGAGGGAGCGAGGGACGAGCGGGAGGGGTTCTTCACTGGCCTTCCCAAAATTGGGTCGGGGGGCTTCAAAACAACTATGAACACAAACGCCCTTGTGACGGGTGCCTCACGCGGGATTGGCCGAGCGATTGCCGTGAAGCTCGCGGAAGACGGCTTTCGAGTTGCAGTGCATTACAACGCGAACAAAGCCGCTGCCGAAGAAGTGCTGCTTTCTTTGGCAGGAGACGGCCACCTGCTGCTGTCTGCGGACCTGTCGGATACGGAAGCTCCTGCGCGGCTGGCGCAGGACGCCCTTCCTGCGTTTGGCGGGCGCGTGGACGTTCTCGTCCATAACGCCGGCATCTACGAGCCGACGCCGATTTTGGAGCCGCGCGGTTTTTCTGAATGGCGCGACGCCATGCAGCGGCAGATGCAGGTCAACTTCTGGGCAGGTGCAGAGCTGGCCTACCTTCTTGCTCCCGCAATGGCGGACGCAGGGTGGGGACGGATCATTCAGATCTCGTCGCGGGCCGGGCACCGGGGCGAAGCGGGATTTTCCGGCTACGCGGCCTCGAAAGCCGCTCAGATCAACCTCGTCAAATCGCTGGCGGTCGAGCTTGGAAAAACCGGCGTCGGCTGCTACGGCATCACGCCGGGCTGGACCGAGACCGACATGGCTTCGGAGGCGCTGAGAGAGCGCGGAATGCAGATCAACGCTGAGATCCCGTTGGGGCGGGTTGCGCTTCCCGCCGACATCGCCGCCCTGACCGGCTTCCTCGTCTCCGACGCTGCCGGCTACCTTTCCGGTGGCATCTTTGACGTTAACGGCGCGTCTTATTTACGCTAATTATTATTTACGCTAATTATTATTTACGCTAATTGCGCTACACCACAAAACAAGGAGAACTGGAAATTGGCACATGTGAACGGGCGCAAGGCGCTGATTGTTTGGGGCGGGTGGGACGGCCATCAGCCGCAGCAGGTGGCGGAGATTTTTGAGCGGGAACTCAAAGACAAAGGCTTCGAAGTCGAAGTCTCGAACATGCTGGATGCGTACAAAGACGGCGAGAAGCTCAAGCAGTTGTCGCTGATTGTACCGGTGTGGACGATGGACACGATTACCGGCGGGCAGTTGACCCCGCTTTTAGAAGCCGTGAAAGGCGGGGTGGGGATTGCCGGGTGCCACGGCGGCATGTGCGATTCGTTCCGTGTGGAAACTGAGTACCAGTTTATGACCGGCGGCCAGTGGGTCGCCCATCCGGGCAATGACGGGGTTGAGTATACAGTGCGGATTACTGAACCCGGCCACTTCATCACCGCTGGGTCGCCTGCCGAGTTCCAGGTTGTCTCCGAGCAGTACTACATGCACGTTGACCCGGCGAACAAGACGCTGGCCGTGACGAAGTTCCCGACCGCGGATGGCCCCCATGTCCCGAACGGCGAGTTCGATATGCCGGTCATCTGGACGAAATACTATGGGCAGGGGCGGGTCGCCTACAGCTCACTGGGTCATCACGCCGACATTGTCGCCCAAAAAGAAATCCTGCCGCTGATGGTGCGCGGCCTGCTCTGGGCAGCCCAGGCCGAAGACGCCATTTAATTGCACAGGCGAATACAAGGTTCGCGCCCTACATCTCGCCCTCATGCGATCCGAACCCGTAGGGGCGAACCTTGTGTTCGCCCTTCCTCTTCTTGATGCCCTTCTTTTCCGCTTGGAGCCGTCCATGACACTCTCTTCAAAACCCGCCGACCGGCTGGCCCGCGCCGTTCTCTCGCTGGAAGGTCTCTCGGTCGGCGATTCGTTCGGCGAGCGGTATTTCACGTCAGGCGCAGATGAACTTGTCGCGGCGCGAACTCTGGCACATCCGCCGTGGCACTACACGGACGACACGCAGATGGCTCTTTCTATTGTGTCCATTCTGCGCCAGCACGACACTGTAGACCAGGACGCGCTGGCGACGAACTTCTCCGTGCATTACGAGGAAGACCGGGGCTACGGCGACGCGATGAACCGGCTGGTGCCGATGATTTATCTTTCCGGGATGTGGCGCATGATGGCGCCGCGCCTGTTCAGCAGGGAAGGCTCCCTCGGCAATGGAGCGGCGATGCGTGCCGCCCCAATCGGCGCGTACTTTGCCGCTAATCCTGCCCTCGCCGCTGAGCAGGCTGCACTTTCGGCGGAAGTGACTCACGCTCACCCGGAAGGCGTCGCAGGCGCCGTCGCGGTGGCGTCCGCCGCCGCGTTTGCCGCACGCCTAATAGGCAACGATATACCGTCCTGTACAGAGTTCATCGGGCTGATACTGCCTTTTGTTCCTCCTGGCCTCGTCGCGGCTGGTTTGCGTCTTGCGGCGAGGCTCCCTGACGAAACGACGGTGCGTGAAGCGGCTCGGCAACTTGGCTGTGGCTACAATGCGACTTCCCCGGATACGGTCCCGTTTGCCCTGTGGTGCGCTGGACAGCATTTGGACAGTTACGAAGAAGCGCTCTGGCTGACGGCAAGCGGGCTGGGGGATAGTGACACGACCTGCGCGATTGTCGGCGGCATTGTCGCGCTGTCGGCAGGCGCAGCGAGTATCCCGACGGTCTGGACGGCTGCCCGCGAGCCGCTTCCCCGCTGGCATCTTCAGGAGACGAGCGAGATTTGAAGAGGTCCTCCCAGCCCCCAATACTGGGGGAGCCAGATTAAGACCGGCCACGCCTGTTCTATATTGCTCCCCCATTATTGGGGGCTGGGGGGAGTCTTCCACGCAGGAAACGCCGCCCTTCCCGGCGAACTTTCGCGTATGAAGCTTCCTCAACTCTTCCTCTTTCTCGCGCTTTCCGGTTTGCTCTTATCGCCATTTACGACCCGCGCCGCGCCGCCTACTCGTCAGCGGCAGCTCATGGATGCCGGCTGGCGGTTCCAGCGGGCGGCTCCCACCACTCTTGCCCATGCCTCGGCAGTAACCGCCTGGCGCTTCCGGCCCGGCCCGGCGGCAGAAGCCGCACAGATGACGGCGAACAGCCTGGATACGTCCGGCGGAGACTGGAAGAACGCGGCGATGGGGCAGGATGCGTTCGGCGGGCGCGTCGGCTTCGCCTGGTATCGGGCGGCGCTGCCGGCGCTGAATGCTTCCCATCGCGTTTTGCACTTTGAGGGCGTGGACGACAACGCGGCCGTCTACTTGAACGGCATGAAGCTGATCTCCCACGAAGGCTGGAACGATCCGTTTGACGTGCCGCTGGACGCCGCTTGGAACGCAAGCGGCCCGAATGCGCTGACGGTGCTGGTCGAGAATACAAGCGGGCCGGGCGGAATTGCCGCACCCGTGACGCTGGGAACGCAACGCGCGGCGGCGGACTTCAGCCGTCCGGCTTACAATGACAAAAGCTGGCGCGTAGTCCATCTGCCGCATGATTACGTTGTCGAAGGCACGTTCGACCCGAACGGCGATGCATCTCATGCCGCCCTGCCGACGCCCCGCGCGTGGTACCGCAAGACGTTTACCCTGCCGCTGGCCGACAAGAACAAAGCCGTCTGGATTGACTTCGACGGCGTGTACCGGGACTCGAAAGTTTACCTCAACGGGACCCTCCTCGGCGAGCATCCCGGCGGCTACGACGGCTTCCGCTACGACATCAGCCGCGCAGCGCATTTCGGCGGCGTGAACGTCCTGGCCGTCTCGGTCAACCCGGCCCACCACGAAGGCTGGTGGTACGAAGGCGGCGGCATCTACCGCCATGTCTGGCTCAACGTCGCCGCGCCGGTCCATATCGCCCCGTGGGGAACATTCGTCTCGGCAACGCTGCCGGAGCCGGGCGCAGACGGTGTGCCTGCACCGGCCACCGTCACGGTCAAAACAGCCGTTGACTACCCAAATGAGTTTTACGGAAATGGCGCTTTTCAAGTAGTGTTCCGCATTTTTGACCCTTCCGGCAAGCTGGCCGGGACCGCTTCCGCCCCGGCACACGTTATCTATGCCGAGCGAAAACCAACTCAGCAAATAACTGTTCCGCACCCTCAGCTTTGGTCACTCGACACGCCTCAGCTTTACCACCTGCACACGGAGATCCAGCAGAACGGGCAAGTCGTGGACATGACGGACACGCCGTTCGGCATTCGGACGACTCGGTTTGACGCGCAAAAAGGCTTTTTTCTGAACGGCAAGCCGGTCAAGATCAAGGGAACGTGCAACCATCAGGACTTTGCGGGGGTGGGGATCGGAATGCCGGACAGCCTACTGTACTGGCGCATCAAGAGGCTCAAAGCGATGGGCAGCAACGCTTACCGGATGTCCCACAACCCGCCGACCGCAGAACTCTTAGATGCCTGCGACAAGCTCGGAATGCTGGTCATGGACGAGAACAGACACCTCGGTGACACGGAAGAGGCGAAATCTTCGCTGACAACGCCGTACTCGGATTTGGGTGAGCTGAAGAGCATGGTTCTTCGGGACCGTAATCATCCCAGCATCATCATGTGGTCTCTGTGCAACGAGGAAGGCATTCAGTATAGCGCCCAGGCTGCCGCGATCTTTACGGCGATGATGAAAGTGGTGAACGCAAACGACGGCACCCGGCCTATCACCTGCGCGATGAACGGAGGGTATGACTCGGCGGTCGGCATCACGTCGGTGGAAGACTTGCAGGGCATCAACTACAATCCCAGAGACTACGACACGTTTCACGCCGCCCACCCAAATATGCCGCTCTACGGCAGCGAAACTTCCAGCGAAGTCGGCACGCGCGGCATTTACGACCAAGCCATTTTTAGGAGCGGCGGGGCAAGTTACCGGGGAGACGAAGCAAAGGGCTATGTCAGCGCCTATGACAACACCCCGGTCCCGTGGGGGCAGTCGGTGGAAGATGCCTGGCAGGCTATCGCGGACCGCCCCTTTGTCGCGGGCGGCTACGTCTGGACCGGCTTTGATTACAAAGGCGAGCCGACGCCATTTGGCTGGCCCGACATCAACTCAAACTTCGGCGCGATGGACGAATGCGGGTTCCCAAAAGACGCCTACTATTACTACCAATCGGTCTGGGACGATCAGCCGATGGTGCATGTCTTCCCGCACTGGAACTGGGCGAGGCAGGAAGGCAAGCCGGTGGATGTCTGGGCCTACAGCAATGCAGGCCGCGTCGAGCTGCTCCTCAACGGCAAAAGCCTCGGCGCTAAGGCCATGCCGCGAAACGGTCATGTCCACTGGTCGGTGCCGTATACGCCGGGAACACTGGAAGCGCGTGCCGCCAGCAGGGGACAAGTGACGGCGACGGACAAAGTCGAAACGACCGGACCGCCCGCCGCGCTGAAGCTCACGACGGACCGCACCACGCTCACCGCCGACGGCGAGGATGTCACGATGGTGGAAGTGGATGTCGTGGACGCCGCAGGGCGAGTTGTGCCGACGGCGAGTAACTTGGTCACATTCTCGCTCCTCGGTGGGGGACGCATCGCGGGGGTGGGGAACGGGGACCCCGTCAGCCATGAACCCGATCAAGCCAGCCGGCGCTCGGTGTTCGGCGGCAAGTGCTTGGTCATTGTCGGCGCGGGCGACGCGCCGGCGGGGCTGGCACTGACTGCCCGGTCGCCGGGCCTCCAAAGCGCCGCTCTCCGCATCTCCGTGTTACGCTGACGAAATATCAGGGTGATAATAGGACAAGGTTTGACGGCGCCGGCGAGTCCTGCAAGTAAAAGCTGCCGGCGGACATCACCTGGTTGCGGCCGTTGTACTTCGCCGCATACAGCGCCTGGTCGGCGGCGGCGATCAGCGAGGCTCCGTCCGGGTTTTCCAAAGACAAAGTCGCCACCCCAAAGCTTGCCGTCACGGCGCGGCAGTTCCACAGTGCGGCTTCAATATGAAGGCGGCAGCGCTCGGCGGCTTGAAGTGCGCTTGCCCCACTGGTTTGCGGCAGGATGACCACAAACTCCTCGCCGCCGTAGCGGGCGGCGAAATCGCTGTCCCGCGTTGTTTGCTGAAGCAAAGCCGCGACTTGCTTCAAGACGGCGTCGCCGGCAGGATGGCCGTAAGCGTCGTTGTACTGCTTGAAATGGTCTACGTCCAGCAGCAGCAGCGACAGAAGGCTCCCGTGGCGGCGGGCGGTTTCGCATTCGGCGGCAAGGCGCTCCTGAAACGACCGGCGGTTTTTAAGGCCGGTCAGGCCGTCGGTCGTCGCTAAATCGCACAGCTCCCGGTTGACTTGTTCCAGCTCGCGCTTTTGGAACTCCAAAATCACGGCATAATCACGGATACGCTGCTCGGCCTCCTTGCGCTCGGTCAGGTCGTGCCAGACTGCCAGCGTGGCTGCTTGTCCCCTCAGCGTCACCGGCGTTAAGACAATCTCGGTGGGAAAACTCGTGCCGTCCAGCCGCTTATGCGTCCACTCAAAGCGGCTGAAGCCGTTTCGGTACGCGGCGTCTTCCATGAGTGGCCCTTTCACAGCCGATAATGATCCATCGGGCTGACGCTCCGGCGACGGATGAATGGGATGGGCCGCGAGCAGCTCCGCTTTGCTGCCGCAGCGCAGCATTTGAAGCGCGGCCTGATTACAGTCAATGATGCCGTGAGCGTCGACAAAAAAGTGCGCTTCGCTGGAATGATCAAACAGCACACGGAAGCGCTCTTCGACAAGAACGCGCTCGGTGATGTCCATCATGGTCCCGGCCCAGCGGCTGAGCTTGCCGTCGCCGCCGAAAATCGGCTCGCCCACCACATGGCACCACCGGATCCCGCCGCTGCGTCCGACGACCCGAATATCAATGGCAAACGGGGCGGTGTCCGTCTGGGACTGAGCCATCGCAGCATGGTACGCTGCCAGGTCGTCTGGATGATACCGGGAGACGATCCCTTCGTGCGTCAGCGGCGTGCCGGCGCTGATTTCGAGCAGGCGGTACATTTCGTCGGAGAACATGATTTCGCCCGTCACGACATCCGCTTCCCAGCTTCCAATCTGGGCGATGCGCTGGGCTTCCGCCAGACGCGCCTCGCTGCGGCGCACGGCGTCTTCGGCCCGGCGCTGGGCGGTAATGTCCCGGCAGATCGCGGCAACCCCGACCATCTCGCCGCCGGGACTGCGGATAGGCGAGAAGGTCAGCACGATGTCCACCCAGAGGCCATCTTTGCGCTGCCGCCGGGCAGCGACATTTTCGCGGGCTTCGCCGCGCCGCAGGGCTTGAATGATCCCCATGCCGAACCCGCGCTCTTCCGGCGGAGCCAGCACGGAGACATGCTGGCCGATGATCTCCGAGGCGGAGTAGCCGTACAGCCGTTCCGCACCGCTGTTCCAGCTTACCAAAGTTCCGTCCAAAGTTATCCCCAGAACGGCATCGTGCGAGGACTCCACAATCGCCGCCAGCCGCGCATTTTCTTCTTCGGCCTGCTTGCGTTCTGTAATGTCCATCACCGTCCCGAAGAGGCGCACGACCCGGCCGGCGTCATCACACTGGGCTTGGCCTGCCGCATGGCCCCAGCGGATCAGCTCTTCGGGACAAGCAATTCTGATGTCAAACTCATACGGCAGGCCGTCGTCAAGGGCCTGAAGCACGACGGCATCGTGTACCGGGACATCTTCCGCGTGGTAGTGGGTCATCAAAGTTTGGTAATCCGGCTCGCCTTCGTCCGGGTTAAACCCCAGCAGACGAAACATTTCCGGCGACCAGGTAATTTTGTTCGTGGCCGGATCAAACTCCCAGCTTCCGATTTTGGCGACCCGCTGGGCTTCCTGAAGGCGCAGCTCATTTTGATGCAGCGCGTCCAGGGCAGCCGTGCGCTCGGCAAGAATCCGCTCCGTCTCCGCCAAACGCGCTCTCAGCGCATCCCGCGTTTCTTCCTGATCCTGTTCTGGTCGATCCTGTTCTGGTCGATCCTGTTTTGCTTTAGCTGACGTAAGGGTCATAAACCGATTGTTCCACTCCAAGCGTTCTCCCTGCGAAAGGTCAAACACATTATCGGCAGGTTGACCTGCTTACAGGAGAGGTTGGAGGGAAGCAGGAGAGACCAGAAAAGGGCGAACGCAAGGTTCGCCCCAGGGGAAAGATCTGCTGGTTATTTCTCAATCGCGGCCTGTTTTGCCTGAATGGTCTTCAGGCGGGCGGCATCGAACTTCAACCGCCGGTCGTAGGTGTAAATACCGTTCAGCTCCGGCGGAATGTCCGTGAGCTGGGTATAGCAGTAGCCGAACATGTGCGGATTATCCAGCAGCGTATCGCAGACGGTCTGGAAGCGCAGGTAAAAGTCTTCCAAAGACGTTGGGGCGCCGCCGTAGCCCCAAGTGTTCTCCGTTTCCGCCCGGTCCTCTTCCAGCACCCACTTGAAGCCGCCGAACTCGGACACCCAGTATGGCTGGCCGCCGTAAGCAATCGAGAGGCGCGTGCCTTCGTTTGCAAACACCTTGCCGCCGGCCATGTCCGCGTGCCGCTTCTGGAAGTTCGCGATGCCTTCAGTCCAGTCTTTTTCGTCAATGTAGTCGTGCGAGTCGTAAATATCCGCGCCGACGACCCGGTGGGAATAGCCGGACGTATCCAGCACGGGCCGGGACAGGTCCATGGCCTTTGTCGCCAAATACATGCCGTGCGTCACATCGTCAAGTGCCGTCGTTTGGTCGCTGCGGTGCTGGCTGGTCTCGTTCAGCGGGCACCAGCCGATAATGCAGGGGTGCGAATAGTCGCGCTCCAAGGCTTCCAGCCACTGGGTAATGTAGCTGGCATCGGGTTTGTGGTCGTCGTCGCGCGGCCCGTAAGGAGCGCAGCCCCAGTCGCCGAACTCGCCCCAAATCAGGTATCCCAGCCGGTCGGCATGGTACAAAAATCGCTCTTCAAAGACTTTCTGGTGCAGCCGCGCCCCGTTGAAGCCGACATCCAAGCTGCGCTGAATATCCGCCTCTAAGTCGGCATCGGTCGGCGCGGTCATAATTCCGGACGGGTAATAGCCCTGGTCCAAGACCGTGCGCTGAAAAATCGTCTCGCCGTTGATCTTAACTTTGAGGCCGTCAATCGCGACGCTTCTGAGACCCGCATAGCAGACTGCGCTGTCTACCGCCGTGCCGTCCGCGTCTAAAAGCGCGATGTCAATATCGTAGAGGTGCGGATCGGACAGCGACCAGAGCCGCCGCCGGTCTTCAGGGATCAGCAGCGTGAGGCGCGGGGCAAAATCCAGCTGTGCGACCGTTTCGGCGGACACGATCTCGCCCGCGCCGTCGCGCAGGGTCGCCCGCAGGGTCAGGCCGGGCTTGTTTTGCGTCACGGGCAGCTCCAAATGGAACGCGCTGCCGGCGACATCCGGCGTGATACGCGGTCGCTTCAGCGCGGCGTCCGGCACCGGCTCCATCCAGACCGTCTGCCAGATACCCGTCGTCCGGGTATACAGGCAGTTGTAGGACGCATACCGCTGAGATTGTTTCCCTCGCGCCTGGGCCGGCCGCCAGTCGTCTCTCGCCCGGACCACCAGCGTAAATGTGTCTCCGCCGGTGACATCTTTCAGCGTGACTGAAAACGGCGTAAAGCCGCCCCGGTGCCGCAAAACTTCCTTGCCGTTGACCCAAACCGTGCTGTCGTAGTCCACCGCGCCGAAATGGAGCAAAACATGGCGGCCCTTCCAGTCTTCGGGAACGACAACTTCTTTGCGGTACCAGACCGCCAGCATGAAATCGGTGTAAGCGAGGCCGGATAGCTCGGATTCCGGACAGAACGGCACGGTAATTTTATCGGACAAGTGCCGCGAAAGCAGGTTTCGGGCCAGGCCGCTGTCGCCGCCGTCAATCTCAAACTCCCATTCGCCGTTGAGGCACAGCCAGTCGGGGCGTACAAACTGCGGACGCGGGTATTCGGGTCGTGGTAATTCCGTGTGTGGAATCGTCATAAGTTCTTCTCCAAAGCAAGCGTTGTTGAGCTATAATACACCCGTAGTTTCAATATGTCCATCAGCGATACCAACATCAGCCTTCGCGATACCAACATCAGCCTTCGCGATACCAACATCAGCCTTCGCGAAACCCACAGCATCGGCGCAGACACCCGCGAGCAGATTGTCAGCGCGGCTCTGTGTCCCGCGCTCACACCCCATCAAATTACACTCGCCGGCCTGACTGAAGCCGGGCCGGGGTTTGCCTTCACCCGGCCCGCGCCGCCCTGGGGCCAAATCCTCGCCTGCACCGGCGGGGAAGGCTGGGTCTGGGTAGACCCGGTGTGGGAGCGGTGCCGCGCCGGACAGGTTTATGTGACGCCGCCACACCGGATCCATGCCTACCGCGCGGAGGCGCAGATGCCCTGGTCCCTGTGCTGGGTGCAGTCGTCGTCGGAGCCGCTGCAAGCCGAGGGCCGCCCCCGCCTGCTGTCCGCCGACCCCCGCCTGCTGTCCGCCGACCCCCGTCCGCTGTCCGACGCCATTGCCGGCCTGCACCGGGAAGCGATGCAGCCGCTCGACCCAGCCCTCTTGACCCCGTGGGCGTTTCTAGTTCATTCCTACGCCCGGCGGCTGGTGCATCCCGGCGGCGGCGACCCGCGCCTGCGCCGCGTGTGGGACGCCGTTTCCGGCGACCTGGCCGCCCCGTGGACTGTCGAGACATTAGCCGGCCTCCTCGGCATCAGCCCGGAACACCTGCGCCGCTTATGCCATCAGCACCTTGCCGTCAGCCCCATGCGCCATGTCGCCGCGCTGCGGATGCGCCGCGCCGCTGCCCTGCTCGCGTCCGAATCCTACACCGTCGAAGCCGTCGCCCGCCTGGTCGGCTACGACAACCCGTACACGTTTTCCACTGCCTTCAAGCGCACAATGGGAGCGCCGCCGTCCGCCTACCGGCAGGGAACGCGCGGCACGGCGAAAGAAGCATGAAGCGGCGAAAGAAGCGTGAGCAGGTATAAGGGAGCAGAAAAACAACCGTTCTGAGTAGTTCATGCCCGGTTGCAGATATTACACTTGTGGGGTAAAATGTCGCTATAATGCCAGCACGATTAGAAACCAGCGAGCCGACGCCGCAAGATCGGGAGCAGGCACGGCGGGCCGCCTCGGCATTGTCCGAAGGGCGTCTTGACCCCGAACAACTGCCCACTGTTGCTCGGCAGCTTCTTTCACGGATTTTGACTGAAATAGCTGCCGGGCATTCCCTGTCTGTTGTGCCGGTTGAATCAGGGATGACAACCAGTCGCGCCGCCAGCTTTCTCAATGTATCTCGGCCCTACCTTTCCCGGTTGCTGAACGACGGCAAACTGCCGTTCTACTTTGTCGGAACGCACAAGCGAGTCCGCCTACGGGATTTGGCAGCCTACCAAGAGCGTCAGGACGCCGAGTCCTACGCGGCTCTTGCCGAGCTGCAAGCGCAGGCGCAGGAACTCAAGATGGGCTACTGACGCTTGAACAAGCTGTCTGTTGTGTATGATGCCTGCGTCCTGTACCCTGCGCCTTTGCGCGACACATTGATGTCGCTTGCGGTCACGCGCTTGTTCCGGGCGCACTGGACCAGCGACATAAACGATGAATGGACTCGGAACCTGCTGCGGGCTAGACCGGATATTTCACCTCAGCAGCTTGCCCGAACGCGCACTGTCATGGATCGGGCGGTTCCTGACGCTTTGGTAACGGGATACGGCGGCTTGATCCAGACCCTGACCTTGCCCGATCCTGACGACCGGCATGTCCTGGCGGCGGCGATCCGTTGCGGGGTAGGGCTGATAATTACTTTCAATGTCAAGGATTTCCCGGCTCACATCCTCGGCGATTACGGCATCGAAACCTGCCATCCCGACATCTTCACCCGGCGACTGCTGGAAGAACATCCGGCAGAGGTTATTACGGCGCTGAAAAAGCAGCATCAGCGGCTGGTTCGACCTGCACACTCTGCCGAAGAATTTCTGAATACCCTGGCACGGCAGGGACTGGAGCAAACCGTCGCCGCGCTGCGATTAACAAACGAATTTGGATAAAAGCATGGACATCCCACAGATACACTATGAGCCGCTGGTGCGGGACGCGCTTCTGGAAGACATCGGGCCAGGGGACATCACGACGATGCTCTGTGTTCCCGCCGGAACTAAAGCAACGGCGACGGTCCTGGCGAAGCAGGCGGGGGTCATCGCGGGGCTGGCGATTGGGGAGCTGGCGTTTAAATTGCTGGACCCGAACGCGCACTGGGAGGCGCTGGTCGAGGACGGCGCGACAGTCGGGGCGGGGCGGACGCCGCTGGCGGTTGTCACGGGGGATGCCCGCGCCCTTCTGACGGCGGAGCGGGTAGCCTTGAACTTCATGCAGCGACTGTCGGGGATTGCGACGGTCACGGCCCGCTACGCCGCGCTGACGGCGGGAACGCACGCGCGGATTGCGGACACGCGGAAGACGACGCCGGGGCTGCGGGCTTTGGAAAAGTATGCGGTCCGGGCGGGCGGCGGATTCAATCACAGATTAGGGCTGTACGACTGCGTGCTGATCAAAGACAACCACATCAAAGCCGCCGGCGGGATAAGAAACGCGGTTGCGGCGGCAAAGGCGCATATCCCGCACACGATGAAGATTGAAGTGGAATCAGCGAGCCTCGCGATGGTAGACGAGGCGCTGGCCGCCGGGGCGGATATTATTCTGCTGGACAACATGGACACGAAAACGATGCGCCGGGCAGTTGAAACCATCGGCGGGCGGGCGATTACCGAAGCATCGGGTAACTTGACTGAGGCGCGGATTGCAGAAGTTGCCGCGACCGGCGTGGACATTCTGAGCATCGGGGCGCTGACTCACTCCGCGCCGTCGCTGGATATTTCGCTGGATTTCGCCGAATGAGGAGAGACTGTCGGGCAACGCTACACGGGGGTTCAGCCCCATGAACTCCTATTCCACACAGCCGGTAAGTTTTGGACAGCCCCATCGGCATCTTCCGGTTTGTGATTCGACCAACGACATCGCGCGGGAATGGGCGTCGGACGCTGTAGACCCTGCGCCGTCGGGGGGCCTGGTCTCTGCCGACTTCCAGACGCGCGGGCGCGGGCAGCGGGGGCATGAGTGGCAGGCGGAAGCCGGCCAAAGTGCGCTGCTGTCGTATGTTTACCGTCTGCCGCCGAACGCCAATCCCGCAGAACTCGGCCTCCTCGTACCCCTAGCCGTCGCTGAAGCGATTGCGGCTTCCGCCGTGTCTCCCCAAATTAAATGGCCGAACGATATTCTCCTTGATGGCAGCAAAGTCGGCGGCATCCTCGTCGAAGTCGCGGCGGGCGTTGCTGTTCTCGGCATTGGCCTGAATGTAAATCAAGAGCAGTTCGCAGACGCCGCCAACTTCATCTACCCCCCGACCTCGCTGCGGCTGATGACGGGCCGGGAACATGCTGTCGAGAGTGTTGTTGGTGCCGTAAGCGTGGCGCTGTCACTTTGGGAAGAACGCTGGCAGGGGGAAGGCATCCTACCCATCTTTAGAGCGTATGGCAAGCGCCTTGCAGTAGGAACACTTGTGCGACGTGGCGAGGAACAGGCGACACTCGTGGGCGTTGGTGCAGGCGGTCAAGCCATTGTTCAACTGCCGAATGGAACTTTTGCTGGGTGGGCTACGGTAAGTTGAACCGAACACAGACCGAAATAGTGTATAATAGCGCAATGCGTCACCCAAGCAAGCGCTTGAAAACGAGTGACGAGGAACAAGGAACGAACTTATGCTGAGGTCTCGCTGGCTGAGCACCTTTACCGTGATCGGCGCGATTTTAATTGTGCTTGGGATTGTCGGGCTGATTGTCGGGCCGCGCTTTGTGTACGACCCCGGCCAGCCGGTAACGGGCAAAGAAGCCTGGTGCTACCTGGCGATTGGGGCGCTGATGGTGATGAACGGTATTTTGACCCCGGTGGCCGAAGAAAAACCCAGCGATAAGGTCCCGGCACGTCCGGTTTCCCGGCCTTCGACCATCGCGTCAAACGGCACCGGCAAGCCGAGCGGGCAGGACGTTCCCGTCTCTGCCGAAAAGAACGATTAGTCAAAAAACAGTGTTATAAAAGTAGTGCTGTGAAGAGTGAGGTAGAACGAACGAATGCCAACGGAAGCAATACGCTGTAGTGACTGCGGAGCCGTCTTCAAGGGAGTGCCGTCGTGGCTGCGCGGCGCAAAAGTCAAATTTACCTGTACGAACTGTCCTAAGCGGCCCTCGCGCCTGGCCCGCTACGAGCCGCCCGCCGCAACGATCTCGGCGATGAGTTCCGAGACGGATTTAGATGCCGCCGAGATTGAAGATTTGGACGAAGACGCGGATCTCGATTTGTCCGACGAGATGGACGACTCGAAAGACGATAAAGACTGATAAGTCAAACTAGAAAACGCCCCGCCAGAACATTTGCGGGGCGTTTTTTGTCGGGTTAGCAGGAAAATGGAAAGGGCGAGTACAAGGTCCGCCCTCCTGCCCGTGTTTACCCTTCCTTATCCTGTTCATCTCTTAAATCGAATAATCGTCTGAGAACACTTGCAGGCGGCGCGGGGTAGCGTACACGGTTTCGCCGGTTTTAAGCTGAAGCTCTTGAAACTTCTCGCGGGTCAGCTCGGCGTCCAGGCGGCGGCCATCGTCCCGGTACTCCATCTCCAGGCGCACGGTCGGACCGACCGCGTGAATGTAGCGCACGACTGCTTCCACGCCTTCCTTTGTCCCGTCTAACTGGCGCGTGATGTCAAGCTCATGGGGCCGGACATAGGACACTTGCTGGCCGGCCTGAACGGCCGGCGCGACTTCGCCGGCTTTCGTGCGGCCGTGAAAAACATTGACGCTGCCGAGAAAGTTCAGCACAAACGGGTTCGCCGGATGCTCGTAGACTTCATCGGGTGTCCCGATCTGCTCAATCTTGCCGCGGTTCATCACTACCACCCGGTCCGAGACTTCCAGGGCTTCTTCTTGGTCATGGGTCACAAACACGCTCGTGATGTGCAGCTCGTCGTGCAGCCGCCGCAGCCACGACCGAAGCTCCTGCCGGACACGGGCATCCAACGCGCCGAACGGCTCATCCAGCAGCAGAACGCTCGGCTCGACCGCGAGAGCGCGGGCGAGCGCGACCCGCTGCCGCTGGCCGCCGGAAAGCTGCGACGGGAACCGGGCCGCGAGGCCGTCAAGCTGCACCAAGCCCAGCAGCTCATGCACCCGCGCTTTGATCTCGGCATGGGGCGGGCGCGTCGCTCGCGGGCGCACCCGCAGGCCGAATGCGACGTTCTCAAAGATGGTCATGTGCCGGAACAGCGCGTAATGCTGAAAAACAAAGCCGACTCGCCGCGAGCGGGCGTCCTGCCTAGACGCATCCGCGCCGTCAAACGAAACCGTCCCCTGGGACGCGAACTCCAGGCCGGCGATAATCCGCAAAAGCGTTGTTTTGCCGGAGCCTGACGGCCCTAGAAGCGCCACCAGCTCGCCGCTTCCGACCGTGAGATTGACGTCCGACAGCGCCTGAAAAGAACCGAACGTCTTGGAAACATCGCGTATTTCGATACTCAAAAGTTTATGCTCATAATTTATTGCAGATGCCGCGCTGTTCTCCATTCAATCAGCGATTTCGCGAGGAGCGTGACCAGCCCCAGCATGGCGAGAAGCGACGCGGCGGCGAACGCGCCGGTAAAGTTGTAGTCGTCGTTGAAGGCTTCCACTTGCAGGGGCAGGGTGTTGGTCTGCCCCAAAATCTTGCCCGATACCACTGACACCGCGCCGAACTCGCCCATCGCACGGGCATTGCAAAGAATGACGCCGTACAGCAGGCCCCATTTGATGTTCGGCAGACTCACACGCCAGAATGTCTGCCAGCCCGACGCCCCCAGCACCCGCGCCGCCTGCTCCTCGTCCATTCCCTGCGCCTGCATCACCGGCAGGACTTCCCGGACGACAAACGGAAATGTCACAAACGTCGTCGCGAGAATGATCCCCGGCACGGCAAAGATAATCTTGATGTCGTGCGCTTCCAGCCAGCCGCCGACCGGTGTGAACTTGCCGAGAAGCAGCACGAAGATCAGCCCGGACACGACCGGCGAAGCCGCAAACGGCAGGTCAATCAGGGTCAAGAGTAAGTTCTTGCCCCAAAATTCAAACTTCGCAATCGCCCACGCCGCCGCAATGCCGAAGACGACGTTCAGCGGCACCGAGACCGCCGCCGTGAGCAGCGTCAGCTTGATCGCGCTGACCGTGTCCGGGTCGCGGAGCGCCTCGAAGTAAGCGCCGCGCCCCTCGGAAAACGCCGACGCAAAGACCGTTGCCAGCGGCAGGCCAAGAAACAGGCCGAGAAAGACAAGCGTTCCCAAAATAAACAGGAGCCGGATCGGCCACGGTTCCGTTGCCAGCTTTGGACGCGGGTTCATGTGCCGCTCATTCCCAACCGCTTGCGAGTCCAGCCCTGCAAGACATTAATCAGCAGCAGCAGGGCGAACGACGCCACCAGCATGACGACGGCAATGGCGTTCACCCCGGCGTAATCGTACTGGTCCAGCTTCTCCATAATCAGCTTTGGGATGACCTCGCCTTGCAGGGGGACATTGTTCGAGATAAAGATCACCGAGCCATACTCGCCTAATGCCCGCGCGAACGCCAGTGTTCCCCCAGTCAGCACGGCGGGAAAGAGGGTGGGGAGCAGGACGCGCAGAAAGATCTGGCTGCGGGTCGCGCCCAGGCTCGCCGCCGCTTCCTCAATGTCTGTCTCTAAATCCTGCAAAACGGGCTGCACGGTGCGGACGACAAACGGCAGGCCGACAAAGACCAATGCGACAAAAATCCCCAGCGGCGTGTACGATACGTCAAAGTGGCTGCCGCGCACAAGTGCACCGTGAACAAAATGCCAGTGGTATAGCCGTGACCCGATCCAGCCGTTTTCGGCGTAGACCGCCGATAGGCAGATGCCCGCCACAGCGGTCGGCAGGGCAAACGGCAGGTCAACTAAACCGTCTACAATTCGCCGGCCTGGAAACGGATAGCGCACCAGCGTCCAGGCGACCAGCAGACTGGCAAACGCATTAAACAGCGCGGCCAGCGCGGAAGTCCCGAAGCTGAGCCTGAACGCCGCCACCGTGCGCGGGTCCGTGATGACCGCCGCAAACTTCGCTGGGCTGAGTGTCGCGGCTTTGAAGAACGTCGTGGACAGCGGGATCAGCACCAACAGGCAGAGGTAAAAGACGGTGTAGCCGAGTGACAGCCCAAAGCCCGGCAGGATGCGCCGAGCTGAGTTGGTCTTGATGAGGTTTTGCGGGAGGGTAACGGCCATGATAATTATAGCGCACAAGGCGTGGGACTGAAGTCCTACGCTGTGGGGCGCAGACGCCTAGTCTCCACCTGCATGGAGAAGGAATAGGACAACAAAAAGCTAATTGTCTTCCTATTCGGCTCCCTGTCCGCGAAGGCGGACATTAGGCGTCTGCGCCCCACAGCGTAGGACTTCAGTCCCACGCTCCTCCTACACCCTTTTCACTTCTTCACATAAATCTGGTCGAAGACGCCGCCGTCGGCAAACTGCGACTTCTGAGCGGCGGCGACCCCGCCTAAAATTGTCTGAGCAGTAAATGTCTTGATCGCCGGGAACTGGCCGGCATATTTTCTCGCGACGCTTAGATCACGCGGGCGGTAGAAATGCTTGGCCGCAATTTCCTGGCCTTCCGGCGAGTACAGATACTTCAAGTACGCTTCGGCGACCGGGCGCGTGCTATGCGCGTCGGCGTTTTTGTCCACGACCGCCACCGGCGGCTCGGCCTGGATGCTGACTGAGGGATAGACGATGTCGAACGCCTGTGCCCCGCCGGAATGGCTTAAGACAAGCTGCGCCTCGTTTTCCCAGGCCAAAAGTACGTCGCCGACATTGTGCTGGGTGAATGTCAGGGTTGCGCTGCGTGCGCCGGAGTCGAGGATCGGCACGTTCTTGTAAAGCTGGGTTACATACGCTTTTGCCGTGTCCGGGCTGCCGCCTGGCTCCGTCAGTGCGTAGCCGTAGGCCGCGAGGTAGCTCCAGCGCCCGCCGCTCGACGATTTCGGGCTTGGCGTCACCACGGAAACGCCGGGCTTGACTAAATCGGCCCAGTCTTTGATGCCTTTGGGGTTGCCTTTGCGGACTAGAAACACGACGGTGGATGTGTACGGAATGCTGTTGTTCGGCAGCTTGGTCTGCCAGTTCTGCGCGACCAGTCCCGAAGCCGCTAGGGCGTCAATGTCTGACGAGATGCCGAGCGTCACGACATCAGCGGCGAGTCCATTCTGGACCGCCTGCGCCTGCTTGCCGGAGCCGCCGTGCGACTGTCTGATCGTGACGGCTTGCCCGGACTTCGTCTGCCAGTATTTCGCGAACGCCGTGTTGTAGTCGGCGTAAAATTCGTGCGTCGGGTCATACGACACGTTCAGCAGTGTCACGCCATCGCCTGCCGTTATGTTCCCGGACGTGCCGCCGGTCTTGTGGCCGCAGCCAAACAGGGTCATTGCAAGAGTCGGCAGCAAGAGCAGTGCACAAAGACGTGTGAGCTTCATGGAAGCCAGAATACCCGCAATTTCCTATAAATGCAAGTAAAAAACTAGTGAATTAAAAAGAAAAACTTTCTGCCGAATTTGAACCTTTTGCCGCCCGCTTAGAACAAACTGAACAGAAGCGCACGAGAGCGAAGACAAAGGCGGAGACCTTCTTGCACGACCGGCAGCTCGCAAACCAACTTCAAGGCCATCACCCCGGCGCGTGGGCGGCGTTCGTAGACCTCTACGGCCCGCGCCTGCACCGGCTGGCCCGCCGCTACGCCCCCTGTGAGGCCGACGCCGAGGACTTAACCCAGGAGATCTTTGTCGCGCTGTACCAAAGCCTCGCAAACTTTCGCGGCGACTCGTCGCTTGCGACCTGGTCGTACCGAGTTGCGCTGAACCACTGCCTGAAACACGCTGCAAAAGCGCGGCCCGTCACCGTGCCGTATGACGACGCCCACGATCAAGCCGTTCCCGACGCGCTCAGTCCGGTAAACCAGTCGGCACGGCGCGAGCTGTCCGGGCAGATTGAGACCGCGTTAGGGAACTTGTCGCCGAGCCACCGGGATGCCGTCATCCTGCATGAGCTGCACGAGATGACTTACGCCGAGTGCGCCGCCGTGCTGGGCATCCCGGTCGGCACCGTCAAATCTCGTTTGTCTACTGCCTTTCGCCGCCTGCGGGAGTCTCTCGGCGGCTATATTCTGTCCGACACCCTGCCGGAGTCCGCCCCATGAAGAACTGCTTTTTGTACCAAGACGACCTCAAAGCTTACACCGACGGTGAGCTTTCACCGCTCCGCCGCGCCCTTGTCCGCCGCCACCTGACGCACTGCGCGTCCTGCCGAGAGGAGATTACCTTTATGACCCAAGTAACCGAAGCCCTGCGGGCCTCCGAACCCGAAGATGCGCTTTCGCCGACCCTGCGCGAGAAGATGTTAGGAGTCCCCCTAGCCCCCAATAATGGGGGAACCGGAACCGAGTCCATTCCCTCTGGCTCCCCCATTATTGGGGGCAGGGGGGCCTCTTCTCGCCGCCGCCTCCCCGCCTGGACCTTCGCCGCCCTTGCCGTCGTCGCCTGGTTCGTCTTCTTCCCGCTGTACCAGAAGGCTCGTCAGCAAGCACCCGTAGCAAGTTTCGCTGCGCCGATGGCTGCATCTGTTCCGGTGCGCGTCGCCAAAGCACACAATGCTGGCCCCGCTGCCGAAAAGGAGCTTTCTGTCGTGCCGAGGGAAGAGCCTGTCCCGCCGCCGATTTCTGTTCACGCTGCTGCCCCGATGCCGGCAATGGTTCCACCCCCGCCTGCCATGCCAAAAATGATGGCGCAACGTTTCGCTCCCATACCACCGATGGCAGGCCGCGTTGTTTCTGGTAACTTTGGGCCTGAAAAGCCACGTGCAGCCCCCGTCAACGGAGCCACCAATGACCTGAACGGCGACCCGGACTCGCTGCGGCAAGTGCATAAAGAAGCCGGGATCGGTCTTCAAGTGCCGAACCCGGACGCGACCGGAGACAAATTAAACGACATGGTCAAAGAGACCGGCGGCTATGTCGCGGCGAACAACCTGTCTACCGAGCCGGACGGCAGGAAATCGGGCGAGCTGATCGTGAGAGTCCCCGAAGCCCAGTTTGAGACGTTTCTCGCCGCCGTCGCCAAGCTCGGCACGGTCGTGTCTAAAAACATCACCGGCGAGGACATCACTGAAAAGACCAGCGACGCCCACGAAGCGAAGGCCGTTGAGGCAAGCGATCTCCAGCAGGCCGAGGCCCGGCTGAGGTCCCTGGGAAAGCACGCAACTTGGGAAGACAAAGAAGACACGCAGGACGAGCGTGTCAAGCTCGCCGAGACCCGCGCTCGCCTCAAGCTCCTAAAGCGCATGGCCGCGCTCGGCACCATTACGATTGACCTCAGCGAGACGCCCAAAGCCGCCGGCGCTGTTGTCCCGGCAGCAAGCGGCCTTTCCGGCACGATCCAGACCACGACCCATGACGCCTTGCAGTCGCTCGCCGGCTCCGCCGCCGCCCTGCTCGCCCTTGTCATCTGGTTCCTCGCGTACTCGCCGATCTGGGTCCCGCTGCTCTTGCTGGGCCGCTACGCGCTGAAAGAATATAAAAAGCGCGAGGCCCTGTCCTAGACCTGTATCTGAGACAAGTTTCCTGCGCCCTTCCACTGGGAAAAACAATTCCAGCGGGAGGGTCGCAAGGGAAAAATCAATGGCGCAGTACAAAATCAAGCCGCACACACTCACGGTGAACAACGGCTACGCTTACGACATTTACGACGGTGAGGACACCTACCTCGCCAATTTCGCGACGGATTTTCTCGACTCCAACCACGGCGAGCTTCGGGACCTAACCGGGCATCGGCTCGCCTTCATTCAGCGGCGCATGTTTTCACTGAGGTATGTTTTCGCTGAGGGCTGAGTTTGACATCACCGTCACCGGGCAGAAAATGCTAGTGGTCAAGAAAGACTCCCTCAGCCCCCTCCATCCGACCTACCTCATTGAAGGATCTTTCGTGTCCTACCAACTGCAAGGCGACTGGCGCGGCGGCGATTACAGCATCCATTCCGGCGGCACGGTCGCGGCGCAGGTGAAAGTCGAAAAGACTTCGTTTCTTGCCGGCGACTACCTGGTGGAAACTGCCGATGGGGCGGACATCTCCACCATTGTCTGCCTCGTCATGGTGCTGGACGAAGAACAATGGCAATTCCAAAATCTATGAAAAACACACCTGTTTTGCAGTATCTCAGTATCGCTTTGTTGTGGGCGCTGGCTCCGGCGGCACATTCGCAGGGAGCGGGGATCACGGCGGCAACAGCGGGGCCGCTGGTGCCGCATCTAACGGCACAAGGACACGCCGAAATCAAGACAAAGGCAGATGTCGCGAACTTGACGATCTCCGTCAAAGTTTTTGCGCGGCTTGAAACAGACGCCGCCCGTCTGAGTGCGGCTCGCACGACGGCTTTGGTCGCCAAGATTCGGGCGCTTCCCGGCATCCGAGGCGAAGACATCCAGACTGCCGACTATGCCGTCACCCGGCAATTCAGTAATGCGGACGCTCCAGTCTTCCTCGGCTATGTGGTGACAAACACGGTGCAGGTGACTCTCCACACTGTCAGCCAGGTCAGCCGGCTCATAGACCTGACGGCGGGTGCCGGGGCGACACGGATCACGGGGCTGACTTATACCCTCGCCGACCGGCAGGCCGCCGAGCAGCGGGCGCTGACGCTTGCCGTGGCGAACGCGCGGGAACGGGCGCAGACAATGGCCTCGGCACTTGGAATGACCCTGGGCCACCTGCGCGTTGTTAGCGACAGCGGCAATTCTGTCTTCGAGACCAACGGATATGAGGCTGCGAATAATTTCTCGTTGAACGGCGCGGCCTCCACTCCGATCTCGGCCCGGCTGGTCACTGTGCGGGCGGACGCGGCGGTGGATTACACCCTGCAATACCAGCCGCAGCCTGCGCCTTAGCCTCAAAACGGGCTTGGGAAGGACGCCGCCGGGTATACTCTTGGTACCATGCCTAAACTTGTAATTTTAGACGGCAACAGCCTCCTGTACCGGGGCTTCTTTGCCATGCGGGCGCTGTCCACGTCTGACCGCCTGCCGACCAATGCCGTGTATTCGTTTGTGCTGATGCTGCTCACGATCTTAGAGCGCGAGAAGCCCGACGCTATCTTTGCCGCGTTCGACCCGCCTGTTGCCACGTTTCGCCATCAGGAGCTTGCGACCTACAAGGGAACCCGGCTGAAAATGCCGGATGATTTGAAGCCCCAGCGGGCTTTAGCGCGGGAAGCGGCGGCGGCGTTTCGGGTGCCGAACGTCGAAGTGCCGGGCTACGAGGCCGACGATGTCTGCGGGACACTGGCGGAGATCGGCAAGCACCGGGGCTACGACGTCTTAATTGTAACCGGCGACGGCGACGCGCTTCAGCTTGTGGATGACGGCAGCCCGCTCGAAGGGCGCGGCTCGGTGCAGGCGATGATCACGGTGAAAGGCGTTACCGACACGGTGGTCTATAACGAAGCCGCCGTCCGCGCCCGTTATGGCCTGTCTCCCTCCCAGATTACTGACTTCAAGGGCATCAAAGGCGATGCGTCCGACAACCTGCCCGGTGTCCCCGGTATCGGCGAAAAAGGCGCGTCCAAGCTGCTGAAAGACTACGGCACTTTGGAGAACTTGCTGTTCCATGTGGACGAGCTTCCCGAAAAGACGAAAAACTTACTCATCCAGCACACGGATAGCGCCGTCCAGTGCAAGCGTCTGGCAACCATTGTGCGCGATGTTCCCCTGCCGGAATGGGTCGAGATCAAAGCGGATTATCAGAGCGTCGGCCCGGATTACGAGGCGATCAAAGCGCTCTTCGAGCGTCTTGAATTCCGAACGCTCTTGAAGCGTCTGCCGAACCTAGAGCGTGAGCAGCGAGCGAAAACGATTGAGGAGAGTAATGCCCCCACCCCCCGCCCCTCCCTCCACCCCGCTACGGAGGCTTGGCGACTAGGGGCCGCAAGCGGGAGAGGGGAGTCGGAAGAAGAGGTCGCCAATCACATCTTGCTCCCCTCTCCCGTTCCGATGGGGGAGGGGCGGGGGGTGGGGGCGCATCAAGCCATCACGACCCCCGCCCAGCTTGACGCACTTTTGGCCCGGCTTTCGGACACCGATGCACCGGTGGGTGTGCAGCTTCATCTCGCCCCGCCCGAAGGCGTCAAAGCCGCTGGGATGACCCTGATGAACGCGGAGCCAATCGGTCTTGCGTTCGGCCTGCCCGGCGGCGCGTATTATGCGTCGTGGGCGGAGTGGGGAACGGCTCTGACGCCGTTTCTGGAAGACGCCGCCCGGCCAAAGTCCGTCTATGACCTGAAACTGGTGACGGGTGTTCTGGGGCGCTACGGCGTTACCCTTCAGGGCGCGGCGTTTGACACGCTGCTGGCGGCGTATCTGCTGAATGCAGGCCGGGCGGGGTATCCGCTGACGGACCTTGCCGCCGACAGCGCGGGGATCGAGCTTGTCGCCGACCCTGCCGATCTCATCGCCGCCATCATGGACGAATCCTCGGCAATCCAGGCATTAGAAGCTGCGCTGACTCCGCGCTTAGAGCGCGACGGCCTCTTGTCTATCCTCAATGACATCGAGCTGCCCCTGGCGTCCGTCATCGCGGACATGGAGCGCACCGGGGTTTCGGTAAATGCCCAGTGGCTGCGGCAGGTCGGGGCGATGCTCGGCGAGCAGGTGGCGTCGCTGGAATCAGACATTTTTGCGCTGGCCAGCGAAAAGTTCTCGGTCGGCTCGACGAAGCAGCTTCAGGAAGTGCTATTTGACAAGCTGAAGCTGCCGGCGGGCAAGAAGACAAAGACCGGCTACTCGACCGGCGCAGACGTGCTGGAAGACCTGGCCGCGAAAGGCCATGACATCGCCCGCAAAGTCATCCAGTGGCGCGAGGTTTCCAAGCTAAAATCTACTTATGCCGATGCTTTGCCCGCGCTGATTAACCCCGAAACCGGTAAAGTGCATACCTCGCTGAACCAGACCGTGACCAGCACCGGGCGTCTGTCGTCCAGCAACCCGAACTTGCAGAATATCCCCGTGCGGACCGAGATCGGCCGCGAGATACGAAAAGGCTTTGTCGCCTCGCCCGGCTCGGTGCTGGTTTCCGCCGACTACTCGCAGATCGAGCTTCGCTTGTTCGCGCATATCACCAAAGATCCCGGCTTGGTGTCGGCGTTCAACTCAGATTCCGACATTCACGCCCAGACCGCCCGGCGCATTTTTGAGGTTCCCGACGACCAGCCCGTCACGAACGACCAGCGGCGGCAGGCGAAGACCATCAACTTCGCAGTCATCTACGGGGCCAGCCCGTTTCGGGTTTCCGCCGAACTTGGGATTGATTTCGCCCGCGCCGCCGAGCTGATCAAAGCCTACCTCGACCTGTACCCCAGTGTCCGCGCCTACCTAGAGACGGTATTAGAGGGAGCAAGGGAAAAAGGCTATGTCCAGACACTCCTGGGCCGCCGCCGTTACGTCCCCGACATTAACTCCCGCGTCTTCCAGTTCCGCCAGTCGGCAGAGCGTGAGGCCGCCAACATGCCCGTGCAGGGAACCAGCGCCGACATCATCAAGCTGGCGATGCTCCGCGTCGCGTCCGCGCTGACCGAAGCCGATCTCGGTGCCCACATGGTCTTGCAGGTCCACGACGAGCTTCTCTTTGAGTGTCCGGCAGATAACGTCCGCGAGTTGTCGAAGCTCGTCAAAGACGCGATGCAGAATGCCTTTCCTCTGGACGTGCCGCTGAAAGCCGAAGTCAAATCCGGCCACAACTGGTGGGAAGTCACTCCGGTAGACGACGATGATGCAGAGCTAACAGAAGAGCCGTTTGCATAAGGGTAAGGTGTACTGGTCATGGATGACGAAGACAATGTCCAATCCGGCCACAGTCAATGGGAAGCAGAAGTCGGGACAATATACGATCTTGTCTCGGCGGCTCCCCGCGTTGTTTTTCAAGAAGCAGGGTTTTTATTAGTTGAGCCGGATATGGTAGTACGCATTCTGACTGAGGCGAACTTGGCTGTCGCAGACTGCCGACATATCATGGATACGGACAGCATTCGGCATATCATCAAAAATCACGCAAGACCGAAGGAATTGCTCCGAGGGCAAATCCCGCTTGTACGCGAAGATTTTCTCCTTCTCCCGGAAGTGTTCGGCAAACCGGATACGATTGAGAATGCTGGCAAAACAAAACCAGGACGAGATACAATTTGCTATAGAAAGGTGATAGGTGAATATCGTTACTGCTATTTTGAGGAGTTGAGGACAAAGAAAAACCGCCTTGCGGCGGTGACGTGTTACGAGCAGAAAATCTAGAAACCCGACGCCAGATGCACCTTCTTACCCGGTTGAATAAAAAGTCCCCTGCTAAAACGTCCTAAACGTTTCGGATTCGCACGACTATCATACCCTAAAATCGGCAAGTTTTGCATTCATTGTACCGGCTCTAGGGCGCTGTGGGGGACGACTTCTTTGACACGGGTGGCAAACACGGCGGCGACGAGGAAGCAGACGCCGCCGACGATGATGGTCTTCATTGCGTCGCCGTGGAAGACGTACTTGATGATGACCGGCATTCCGAGGCCGTAGACGGTCTGCGGCAGAACGATAAAGAAGTTGAAGATGCCCATGTAGACGCCGACCCGCTCCGCCGGTAGAGCGACGGATAAAATGGCATAGGGCATGGCGAGGATGGACGCCCAGGCAATCCCGAACGCGACCATCGGCAGCAGCAGCATCGTCTGGGTGTGAACCAGCGAAATAGAGAGAACACCCAGACCGCCGACCGCCAGCGCCAGGGCGTGCAGGCGGGGCCGGCCCAAAGCATTCGCGACGCCCGGCATGAGCGGGGCGACTAGGAAGCAGACGACGGATGAGGCCGCCATGCAGAGGCCGGACCACTCAGTCGCACGGTCGAACACCGGTGATTTCGCATCGCTCGTGCCGAAGATATGGCTGGCGACAGCCAGTGTAAATAGGCCCCAGGTGCAGGACAAGCCCAACCAGGTGGCAAACTGGACCCAAAAAAGCTGCTTCATGGTCAGCGGCATCGCCAGCACAGCGTGCAAAATCTCGCGGGCGCCGGCGGCAACGCCCCGCGTCTCGCGCCGGTGGCGCTCAAACGCTGCCATATCCCTCGGCGGCGCTTCCGGGGTCGAAATGACTGTATACAGCACGGCCAGCAGAAACACAATCGCCCCTGCCTTGAACGAATACAGCACCGACAGCGGGACGCCGTTTGCGGCCTGTTTGACGACCCCCAGCGTGTGCAGTACATACGGCAGGATGTTGGCGAGGGTCGCGCCGAGACCGATAAAGAAGCTCTGCATCAAAAAGCCGGCAGCCCGCTGGCTGAGGGGCAGCTTGTCGGCGACAAAGGCCCGGAACGGCTCCATCGAGACGTTGATGCTCGCATCCAGTATCCACAGCAGGACCGCCGCGACCCACAGCGCGGGCGACGATGGCATCGCAAATAGGGCCAGCGACGCAAGGATCGCACCGATGGTGAAGTACGGACGCCGCCGGCCCCACCTCGCGCTCCAAGTCCGGTCGCTCATCGCCCCGATGATCGGCTGAATGAGGAGGCCGGTGATCGGCCCGGCGAGGCCCAGCAGCGGAATGTTTTCCGGGTGTGCGCCGAGCTTCGTGTAGATCGCCGCCATGTTGGCCCCTTGCAGCCCCCAGCCAAACTGAATGCCCAGATACCCGAAGTTCATGTTCCACAGCGCCCCAAAGGGGAGCGGGCGCATCTCGTCTTCCAGCGGTTCTGCGGGGGTGTTTTGGGCGTCGTTTAAGAGTGCCATACTTGTCTTTCTGAATGAGGACGGAAATCGAGACGAGAGAGTTCACTCCCTCGCTGGAAGGTGTTCGGAAACACCACCTGTACAGGGTACAGAATAAGTTAGGAGCAATCGGTATTGCGCCCCCTGGACTGCACGGGTATCGTTCCGATTACTGCGTATCAGCACTGGCTACCCGGCTCTAAGGCAGGATGCCGCAAGAGGGCAGATCTGGAAGACGCACGGCGCTTATGAGCGCCTTCCAGAGAGGACGTAAACGTCCTCGCTCTTAATTCTGCTGTCTTTTACCGATACTGGGCCAGCAGCACCCGCGCTTTTGCCATCTGCCCATTGACGACCAGCGGGAAAAACGCGGCGAGCTTGGCGCGAACGGCTGGGTTGGCTTTGTACTTCCTGCACAGAGTATACCACCGAACCGGCAGCGGCAGGTCCGCGGCAGCAGGCGCAAATTTCGGATCTACAAACCGGCGGCGCAGGCGCTGGGTTTGGGCGAGGTCCCGGTAGCCGACCTGGACCGACGGCTCAATCTGCGTGCCTTCCCCCCAATCGTTCCAGGTCACTAATTGAACTACCGGCGCATGGCTTCCCAGCGCTTTCGTCAGCGTGTCGGCATACGTCCTGCCGTCCCGGTCGTCCACATGGCCCCAGGACTTGATGACCTCGGCCTGCTCGTAAATGTCGTCAAACCGGGGGAACGCCGCGGCGATAAAAAGCGGGTCGCCGCCGGCGTTGGCGTAGAACTTGTCCTGCTGCTGGAAGGCGTACTGTGTTCCGCCTTTGGGTAGCGGCCAGTCAAACGCGCCGACCGACGCCTGCGGCTCGCGGCGGATGGACTCGGTGAAATACAGCGGCTTCTGCGGCAGCACCGAGAAGATCTGGGTCCACTGGGCATCGGAATAGTACGGGTCTCCGAACGACAGCAGCACGGGCCGGTTCTGAAACTTCAGGTAGGCGGGCGACGCGAAAAAGTGCGTCTGCATCCATGTCATCAGGCGCTGCCCATGTCCCACGGCGTCCGACGCCGGGAAGACCCCGCCCGCGATCCCCTTCGGCACGGTCTGGTCTTCATAACAGACGGCAAAGTGCATCTTCGCTTCTTCAATCACTGGCAGCAGGCGCTCCGTGTTCCGGTTGTTGACCCCGTAATCCATGAACTCATCGTTGCCGTACCAGTCTACCACAACGCCGTCAATTCCGGCAAGCTTCATCAGCAGCACCTGGCAGCGCAGGACATCGGGGTCGCCGGAGTCATACGGACCGATGAGCGGCGAATAGTGGGAAGCAACTTCCGGCTGCCCGCTCACGACCGTGTCCGGGTGGTAATGGTTCATGGTCCAGTGCCAGCCCCACTGCGGGCTGGCCGGGGGCGCCTGGAACCACGGCATATAATGCGTCAGCAGCAGAGGCTTCGGCGCGGGCTGAGTCTGCTCCGGCGGTGCGGCGACAGCGCTCCCGGCAAGTGTCAGCAGAAGCGCCGAAGCGAAAAGTTTTTGTAGAATGTCGTGCATGTTTTTGCTTCTTGGCTCACAGATTATCAGCGCTTCTTGCAAGAAGCGCTGATAGTCCGAAAGCGTTTTCTCTGTCGTGCCAGGTTACCAGATTTTTAGTTTGGCGTGCCGAACTGGTAGTCGGCGGGAATATAAACGTTCTTGTACCAGTTGACTGCCCCTTTGTGCAGTGACTTGACGTGTCCATCGCTGAAAAGGAAGTCGCTCATGTCGTTATGGCGGTAACGCGGCATCATGGAGCATCCGTTAAAGTTGGAGAAAGACGGGGCGCTGCTACTCGCTTGATAGTCGCAGTTCGCAGTGGTTCCGTTAATGTCACGATGGTCGGCATAAGTATAGCCGTTGGCTGCCGTCCCGCCTCCACCTGACCAGTTCCCCTCATAAGTTGCGAGCTGCAACCAACTCGAGTTGCCGTCGTTCTCGCCCTTTTCTGCCATCATGATTGTGTCTCCTGGAGTGTCCAATGTTGAGAGCGTAATTGTTTGGGGGGTGCCATAAGGTTGCCCTTCCCGAAACAAGTCCCAGTTAGGACCGTACCCGGCGTCCTGCTCGGTGGGCTGATCGGGGCAGCTCCAAACGCCACCGGACCCACTATAGCGGCCATTAAACGCAAAGGTGTGACCATTTTTGATATAAGGGCCAACGGCATCAAACCAGCGGACTTCCGTTGCACCAGGAATCGGGGGGATATTGTAGTGCAGCATCGGAAACGATTCGTCGTAGTCCTGATTGTACTGCAAGATAGCAAGGCTAATCTGTTTCATATTGGAAATGCATTGGGTTCTGCGGGCGTTCTCACGCACCTTCTGGAAAACAGGAAACAAAATGGCCGCGAGTATTGCGATAATCGCAATCACGACGAGCAGCTCAATGAGCGTAAAGCCACGCTTTTTCATAATCTTAGTGCCTTTCATAATCTTAATGCCTTTCAGTGCATCGAGGGTATTGTAACCGATAAAAACTGGCGACGCACAGTTCGCTTAAGCCTTGCCTTCCGTAGCGGGTCTGGGCAGCAGGACAGTGGACGCACGCGGGATCACCTGAGAGCGAACGCGCACCTGCACTCCCTGTTTGTCTCCGCGCAGCGCCCGCAGGAGCAAGCGGCCCGCTTCCTCGCCCATCGCTTCCACCGGTGGGCGCACCGTCGTTAATCCTGCCGCGCAGGAGCGAGAATCGTCGTCGAAACTGATCAGGCCGAAGCCGGACCCGGCAGTCAGGCCGAACTCCGACGCCGCCCGAAGCACCGCGTAGGCCGTTTCGTCGTTCGGAGCGATGATCCCCATTCGTCCGCCGCCGTTTTTGCCGTCTGCGGCGGCAAGGTCCGTGAACAGCGCCGACGCCGCCGCGTAGACAGTCTGGGCGGCAACATGGCGGTTGTAGCTGTCTGCCTGCGTTCCCACGGGGTATAAACGCAGCGTGTCCGGGGGCAGTCCTGCCTGCCGGACGGCGTCGCGGGCGCCGCCGATCCGCTCCAAAAGCCAGGCGTCGGCGAACGGCGCGACAAACGCCACTGTCCCGTACCCCTGCGACAGCAGGTGCCGCGCCGCCTGGTAGCCCGCGAAGCGGTTGTCGTAGAAGACCTGGGCCAGTGGCGGGGACAGCTCGTGCCACGAGATGTAGACCGCCGGCACCTGCTCCACGTCTACTGCGCTGACGACTTCATCCGACAAGTCTTTTGCATCGCACAGGCCGATGATGGCAATCGCCTCCGCCCCGTCCGCCCGCAGCGAGTGGATCGCTTCGGTGACCGTGTAAGCGTTCGCGTCGTCAAGGCCACGCGGGTACGGCCCGCGCTCGTCCGGGTAGCGCTCAAAAAAGTGGGTCGTGCCGCCGGACGCCGAAAACACCTGCTCCAGCGACCGAATGGCAAGTCTAGCCCACAGACTGCCGACATCCGGCGAGGCGGCAGGCTCAATCCGGGAAGTTGCGACAATGCCGAGTGTCGCCCCGGCCAGCCGCGCCGTCGGGGTCGTGCTTGGGCCGCGCCCCTGCGCGACAAACGTGCCGCGCCGGTCGGACGTTTCCAAAATCCCGTCTGCAAGAAGCCGGGCCACGGCCTGCTGGGCGGTAGACAGGGCCACTCCATATTCCCGTGCCAGTGCGTGCCGCCCGGAAAGCATCGTGCCTGCCGGCAGGCGTCCATCCCGCACCTTTGCCCGGATGTCTTCTTCAATGCGCCGGTAGGCCGGGGCCGATTTCGCTGTTTTGACTGCGGGGCTGTTCATGCAGGATTTCCAGAAGTTTCCGTGTGGCTGTAGCACTACAGTTGTATCGCAATGACACAGTATAAACCATTGCCTTCTACTTGTCAAGGCTTTGGAGAAAAAAGAACAAATTTTCTTTACGCTGATTCTGGGAAGCAATGGAAGAGCAAAGAGTAGGAAGGGCAAACAGATGGAGGAGGGCGAACACAAGGTTCGCCCCTACCGGAAGGATGCCGGCATTGGAGATGCTGCGGCGGATAGATGCACAGCAGTCAGCGCTCCGCCCGCCATTTCGACCACACGGCCGGCAACCAGCAGCCGGTGGCATTCTTCCACATTGGCTTCGTAGCACAGCAGGCAGCAGCGCTCGCGCTGAACCTGCTCCACCAGCGCCTCCATTGCCGCGCCCTGCGTCGCGAGGTAGGTCAAGTAGCCCCGGCGAAACGCAGCTTCGTCATGGTCTATTTTGCGCTGGTACCGCAGGTCGCGCGGCGTACCCAGGGCGCGAAGGTGCTGATACTGCATCCCGTACTCGGCAGCCGCGAGGCCGAGTGCCGTTTTAGAAAGTCCCGGTTTGCGGCTCTGCGGCAACTGGCGAATATCCAGCAGCGTCTGAATGTCGTGGTAGACTAGTGTCTGAAACAGCGTGTCCTGGCTGATCCCCTCGTAGCCGATTGTGTAAATCTTGGGCATGAAGGTTTCAGCGCCCACGGCCATAGCCGAAGAATGTAGAAAGTTGTTCTTGCAGGGCAAGCTGCGCTTCCTCGTTAAGTGAGATAACTCGTCTGCCTGACTGTGCTTCTTCTGTGATTACCGCTTTTTCCAGCAGGCCCAAGTAGCGAAAATCCACGAAAGACTCGACTGCTGAACCTGCCGCTTCCAAATAGAAAGTGCTGAAAATCTTGTTCTTACGAACATTGCCGCGTCTCTCCGCTGGAACCTCAGCTAATGGAAAGACGCCAGCGACCAGGACTAGTTTTGTGGACGGCTTGTCATATTCACAGTCGTAGGTAACGAGCATAGATGAAATGTTCAGGAACACCGGCTGCCTATCTTCCTGCCGAACATAAGAAATGGGAAGGCTATCAAAGATGTCCCCTTGACTTACCTCCCCACGCAGTTCTTGAAGATACCTATTATTTGCTTGCCGAAGGGTTTGCGTTTGTCTGAGACGCCTTCAGCCCGGCCAAAAATTGGCGGCGTCTTTCTGCCAGGAGTGCAACTGGACGCTCTTCGGGGGTGTCCGCCTCAAACTCTTCAGGTTCGTAGGTCCGTGCTGCATTTTCCGTCTTCTGTTGATCTTTGCTTGGTGTCTTGACCATCGTTTGGGTTCCTTTGCGTGAGTGTAGCATACTGCGTCTCTTAGGTCGCCTTTAGGGTTACGACTGTAGCGCCTGCCCCGCCTTCTTCGGGGTCGGCAGTCGCGTACTCCGTCACAAGCGGGTGAGAAGAGACATACTCCTGTACCGCTCGGCGCAGGGCACCCGTGCCTTTGCCGTGAACCAAGCGGGCGCGGCTGAGGCCGGCGGCGTAGGCGTCATCCAAGTACTTCTCGACATTCGAGACCGCTTCCTCGACCCGCTGGCCTAAAAGCGTAAGCTGCGGTGTGATGCCGATTGTTTTTTCCATGTTGAACGACGGCGCGGCATCGCCGTCTTTCACCGGCGGCAGGCTGGCGGCGGAGCGCGGCAGCGGCGTGATCTCCGGCCTGGTTCTGGCTCCCCCAGAATTGGGGGCGGGGGGGGCTTTCTCGGAACCCAGCAGCATCAGCGTGGACGGCGGGACGCTGACCCGCATCGCGCCGACCTGAACGGGGACAGGCGAGTCGCCCTGGGCGTCTTCCAGCAGCTCACCGGCCATGCCGAGGGTCGTAATCGTCACTTTATCGCCCCGGCGCAGGGGCCGGTCGGGGACAAACTCGATGGCGGCGGGCTGATCGGCAGACAGCTTGTTTTGGATTGCCGCCTGCAAATCGCTTCCGATGTCCTTGATCTTCTGGCGAACCCGCTCGGTCTGCTTCCCCTCGCTTTGGGCGCGGCGCAACTCGGCCAGCGTGTGGTCTACCTTATCCGAGGCACGCTTGATCAAGGCCCGCGCTTCTTCCTGGGCCTTCTGGCGGCTTTCGCGGCGCAGGGCTTCCAGGTTGGACAGTTCCTCGGCGTAGCGGCGGCGGAGCATCTGGGCTTCGACCCGCGCCTGCTCGGCGGCCCGGCCCTCGCTGATCGCCTTGCGGCGGCCTTCTTCCAGCTCGCGCAATAGGTCGGCGGTTTCGTCGGAGCCGGTCAGCGCGACGCGGGCCGTGTCGAGGACCGACGCCGGCATTCCGAGGCGTCCGGCAATTGCGAACGCATTGGACGAGCCAGGAATGCCTTGCAGCAGGCGGTAGGTCGGCGATAGCGTCTGCTCGTCAAACTCGACGCTGGCGTTCTGGACGCCATCCGTGACGAACGCATAGGTCTTTAATTCGCCGTAATGGCTGGTGGCGATGACGCGGGCTTCGTGCGAGCGCAGGTGGTCTAGCAGGGCGCGGGCGAGCGAGGCTCCTTCGCCGGGGTCGGTCCCCGCGCCGACTTCATCTAAAAGCACCAGTGCATTGCGGCGCAGGTCACGGAGTATCCGCACGATGTTCGTGATATGCCCGGAAAACGTGGACAGCGACTGCTGAAGACTCTGCTCGTCGCCGATGTCCGCGAACACCTGATCAAAGACATTCATCTCGGCCCGCGACGCCGGGACATGGAGGCCGCACTGGGCCATGAGTGTCAAAAGTCCCGTTGTTTTGAGGCTGACCGTCTTGCCGCCGGTATTCGGCCCGGTGATCAGCAGGATTTTGTTCGCGCTTCCTCCCAGCTCAATATCAATCGGCACCACCGATTTTGGGTCAATCAGCGGGTGCCGGGCCGACAGCAGCCGGGTCAAGCCCGAAGCATTCAGCGACGGCTCGACGGCACGGTGAACCTCGGCAAGCCGGGCGCGGGCGGCGATCAAGTCAATCTGGCCGAGCGTTTCCATCGTGACCGTCAGGCTTGCTCCAACGCGGGCGACGCTGTCGGTCAGTCGCCGCAGGATACGGGCGATCTCCTGGTCCTCCTTGATGCCAAGCTCTTTAATCTCGTTGCCCAAATCTACCACAACCTGCGGCTCCATGAACAGGGTTGCGCCGGACGACGACGTATCATGGACAATGCCGCCGAACGCCCCCCGGTGGTCGGCCTTGACGGGGACGCAGTAGCGGTCGCCGCGCTGCACAATCACCGGGTCCTGCAGCATGGCGCGGAGCGGCCCCGAAATGATCCCGTTTAATCTATCCATCATCCGCGACGATGCCGTTTTGCGCTGCGAGCGGATGCGGGCCAAATCGGGCGAGGCCGAATCTAAAACGTAGCCGTTGATGCCGATACTCGCGTTGATCTCGGACTCCAGCGACGGGAACTGTCCCAGCGCCGAAGCCCGGTCGGCCATAATCGGATAATCCGCGGCCAGCTTCTGCAAAAACAGCTTCAGCGACCGGGACGCCGCCGCCGCTTCGGCAATGTCCAGCAGCCCATGCGCCTCTAAAATCGCCCCAATCTCGGCAGACCGCACCAGAGGCCGGATGTCCGAAACCCCGCCAAGCGGCAGATTGCCCTTAATGCTCATCAGATTGCGGCACTCGGTTGTCTCATCGAGCCGTGCCTGCACCTGCGGCAGCCAGTCTGATGGCAGGACCGCCTCGGCCAGCTCCCGCCCCAGCGAGCAGGCCGTCTGGCCCGCAAGCTGCTTCCGTATCGCCTCAAACTCTAAAACGCGCAAAGCGTGTGTGTCAATCATAATTTCGTTCTGTGTTTCGTTCTGTCCAGTGGGCGGGAACGTTCCCGGCTTTCTTGTCCTTATACTATGAGAATACACTTAAAGAACACGAAAATACCGAGGAAAACTCCCATGAACTTCCGTTCCTTGACCTCTATTTCTGCGGCGCTGGCCTTTGCGCCTTTGAGTGTGCAGGCCGCGCCGAGCATTCAGTCGCTGACGTCGGCCCCCATTCATACGCTGTCGGCGAACAGCGAGATTGTGACTGAAAATCAAGACGTGCTGCGGACTATTGACGGCGACATCGCCCTGGCCTACCGCCTGCACCGGGGGGCGCTGACTTACGAGCAGCCCGGCAAATTACGCATTGAAGCCAGCATCCCGCACCTCGCGACCGGGTATTATGTCATCAACGGCAACCAGAAGCTAACGGTTGCGCCGTTCGTCCATAAAGTTCAGGACACGACGGGCGCTCCCGGCAAGCGGCAGTCCCTGCTTGACTTCGGCCTGGTCCCGCCGGAGCTGCTGACCGATTACAACGCGACCTTCCTGCGGCGCGAGGCCGGCCTGCTGTGCTTTCAGCTCCAGCCGAAGCAGCGCGGCGAGACGGAAAAAGACCTGGTCTGGATTGACCCGAAGACGCACATTACGACCCAGCGGTACAACTACGGGCGTGACGGCAAGCTGACGAAAATCCTGCGCTACATCAACCCCGTGCAGGTCGCGCCGGGCGTGTATATCCCGACCCGCGTGGAGCTGTACAACACGCAGAACAAGCTGGCGGGGGCAACCGTCTACCAGAACATCCATGTCAACCAGCGGGTCAGTGACTCGCTGTTCAAGATTTAGAACCCACGTCCTTGCTTCGCAGGGATCCTCCCTGTGAGGGAGGACGAAGAGTTTCAGACAAGCCTTTCGTCGGCTCTTTTTCTGCCTCCTTGTCCTCCCTCACAGGGAGGACCCCTGCGAAGCAAGGACGTGGGTTCCTCGGTTCCTTTATGACCCTACAATCCACCCGCCTCGCGCTCACCCGCACCGACCGCCTCGCCGCTATCTTCCTGCTTCTGCTGATCCTCTTCCGCTTCTGGTACGATACCCAGCACCAGCTTCTTCAAGACGAAGCCTACTACTGGCAGTGGTCGCGGCATCTGGATTGGGGCTACTACGATAATACCCCGCTTATGGCCCCCGTCATCCGCCTCTTCACAGTCCTTCTGGGCACAAATGCGCTGGGGGTCCGCGCCGGTGGGACTGTGTGTGCGTGTGTTGCCGGCATTTATATCTACTTGTTGGCAAAGCGCATGCTGGGGCCGACCGTTGCGCTGGCGTCGCTTGTGCTGGCGAATGTCGTTCCGCTGTTCGCGGCCGGCTCGGTCATTATGACTCAGGATCCCGTGCAGCTTGCGCTGTGGGCGGCTGCTCTCTACGTCATTCAGCGGGCGCTGACCGACAAGCCGCGCTGGTGGCTGCTGGCGGGCGTCCTGGCGGGCCTCGCGGCGCAGGCCAAGCTGAACGCGCTGCTGCTTCTGCCGAGCGTTTTTCTCTATATTCTGCTCTCGCCGTCCGCGCGGGAGCGCTGGCTGCGCCGCCCGGAGCCGTATCTTGCCGGCGGGATAGCGCTCCTGATGCTGACGCCGTTTCTGTGGTGGAACCACACGCATCAAAATGCCTTCTGGATTCACGCCCGCGCTATGAGTTCACGCGGTTCCGGGCATGACGGCCTCAAATGGGTCGGGCGGTTCCTCGGCGACCAGGCGGTGCTGCTGTCGCCATTTGTCTTTTTGACGTATTTGTACACGCTGAGCGACGCCTTTAAGCGGGGCTACCGGGGGCGCGACGAGGCGTACTTGTTTTTGTGGTGTCCGACGGTAGTTTCACTCGCTGCCATTATCGTAACGGCGCTTAAAAGCAAAGTGGAAGGCAACTGGGCCGTGGACTCGTATATCTCCGGCTTTATTCTGACGGCGGCCGTGCTGGTCCGGTGCTGGGAGACCCGCACCGTAATCAAGCGGGCCTGGGTCGGCCTTTCTGCCGCGCTCGCGCTGTTTTTGACCCTCGCGGTCGCGCTGTTCCCGCAACTGCTGTATGCGGCCGGCCTCAAGTACCCGAACGCGGCGCAGGACCGGACAAACGAGCTGTATGGCTGGCAGCAAATGGCGGACCGGGTAACTTTGGAAAAGAAGGCGATGGGCGGCGACCCGTTTGTCTTCGGCATTAACTACCGGATGCCGTCGGAAGCCGCGTTTTACCTGCCGGGCCACCCGCAGACCTACGCGCTCTTTTTGCATTACAAGGCCAGCGAGTATCTGTTCTGGGAAGATCAAGCCACGCTCAAGGGCCGCAATGCCCTCTTCCTGAACGACACCGACAACCAGGACCACTTTGACGATTTGCGGGCTGTCTTCGACCGCGTGGAGCCGCAGCCGCCGCTGCTGGTCACGCGCACCCCGCCGTACAAAACGCCTATTCGGACCATCCAGATTGTCCGCTGCTACGGTTTCCACGGCTACGATGTCAAGCGCTGGCAGGACGGCTGGTAGAGAAGCCCCCTGCCCCAATTTTGGGGAGCCGGAGTAAGAGGAAGGCCGGATTTCTTCTCTGTATTGCTCCCCAGAATTGGGGCGGGGGGGGCCTCCTCTAGCTTTTTGCCCGTGAATACTGGACATAGTGGCCTGCTTGCGGTCCTAAAAACACGGTGTCGCTGTCCGGGCCGACATTGAAGCGCAGGGTCTCGTTGGTGCCGCCGTAAAGCATGAGGCGGTTTTGGACTAGGCCCCACAAAAATGGCTGGTCGCTTGCGGGGTTCAGCGCACTGCCGCGCGAGCCGGTCCCGTCCGCATTGAAGACATAAAAGTCTTCCGACTTTGCGACCCAGCGGCCCGCCAGCAGCTTGACATGGGGATCGGTGCCGTCGTTCGTATTGCTGCCGCCGGCCAGCGTCGTCGGGGCGCTTACAGGAGCAGGCGGAGGGAGCGCGGCGGCAGTGACTGTCGGCGCGGGTGCCGGAGCGGTATCTGCTTCGGTGTTCAGCGTCCCGGCAAGATAAACGCCGCCGAGAACGAAAATCAGCACAATCGGGAAGGCGACCAAAAGAGCGCGGGTCAGCCTGCCGAGCGGCGGGGGAGGCGGCAGGTAGTGCGTCTGCGTCACGGCGGACACCGGCGGCGTGTACGGCGGCGGCGCATAAGAAGGCGGCGTGAGATAAGGGTCCGGGCCTGCCGGCATCTCTTCCTCGCCCGGCGCTTCTTCCTCGCCCGGCGCTTCTTCCTCGCCCGGCGCTTCTTCCTCGCCCGGCGCTTCCTCCTCAGCAGTGGGGGCGGCCACAGCCAGCGGCACTGGCTCTAGCGGCGCATCGGGAGTCGTGGGTGCGGCTTCCGTGAGCGCAGTTTCCGTAGGAACGGCTTCTAAAAGCACGGCATCGGCAGGGACAGGACCATCAAACTCTGCGCGGCAGTGCGGGCAGACCGTCTGGCCTGCTTCCTGCGGCCTCCGGCACTGCGGGCATTCATAGATCATGCAGCTCTCCTCATTACGCGGGCTTTTCACGGATCAGGGCGTTGTTGTTTCATTCCAATAAGCTTCATTGTCTTGAAGCGCCGCCGCCAGCGGGCCGGAGCAGGGAAGGCCCGCATTGTTTCGATCCAGGTCCCAAAGATCGCCGCCGGCGCAGGTCTGCACCGGACGCAGCGCCCGCACATGGCCGTCGGCAAACAGCCAGTTGCTCCGGGTCAAATGGCCGGCGAAGAGGTCCGTATGTGACCCCGACGGATGCAGGTCGCATCCGCCGCAGTCCGGCGACAACAGCGGCGGGTTCGGCGGATTGTTCAGCTTATACCCAGTGCCATCAGTTTCGCCGACTAAAAACAAGGTAGAGGGGTTCTGGATTGCGCCAAGCGCGGCGGCTTTGCTCCCGCTTGCCAGCACGGTGTCGTTTGCGCCGTAGGAAACAAAAAACTGGTCGCTGTCCACATCGGTCGGCAGAGAGTGGTACGGGTTCGACGGGCAGGTAAAGACCGGCACACTTTTGACGTAGGGGAAAACAAGCTGCCGCCAGGTCACGGTTGCGCCGGCGGCGGCATACGCGCCCGGCGGCAGGAGGTCGTCGCTGTCCTGCGTGTACTGGGTGAGGGCAAGGCCAAGCTGACGCAGGTTAGACTGGCAGGTCGTCCGGCGGGCATTCTCGCGCACTTTTTGGAACACAGGAAACAGCACTGCGCCGAGGACTGCAATCATGGCGACAACGATTAGCAGTTCAATCAGTGTAAATGCCTGCATTTTAGGGTGGCTTCGCGAATGCATAATGGCTTCGGGCAAAGAACGCCCGCCTGTATTATTCCCGATTTCGCTCGTCTTTTCCTACCGGTTCCTGACTTTCAAGACTTCGCACACAGAAATAGAGGACCCGCGTGGTTTCAGCGGTGACCTTGACACGCTCCGCCAGCGTGTGGCCCGGGACCCAGACAATCCCCCAGCAGTCGGCAACAATCGGCACGCAAGGCCGCTCGGAGCGCGGCACTTTGGCATCCGTGAAGATGTCCGAGAGCTTCTTGTGCCGCCCGTCCATGCCGAGCGGGTCAATTTTGTCCCCGAACCGCCAGGCTCGCACGGCAAGCGAAGCCCGGTCAACTGCGTCCGCATCTACTGGAACTGCGCCTGCCTCCGCCTGCCATACCGCGCGAACACGCCCGCCGGCCGCCCCGAAAAAGACTTCGCCGGGAACCGGCAGGAAAACAGGGGCCGGCGGAGCGGGGACGTTTCCCGCCGGCAGGGCCAGGATCACCCGCGCTTCCTCCACCGAGACCCGGCAGGGAGGATTGGGAAGGGTAAAGGTAGAAGTCTCGGACGCCGGCGCTACGACTGCGCGGCAGACTGATTCCAAGTGGCTGTAGGAAACGCCTGTGCCTGAGCCGCGCACACGGCTGATGGCCTGGCGCAGTACGCCGCGCAGCAGGGCAGGGTGAAGGACTGTCAGCGCCGCCCGGTCAAGCTGAACGTGGAACGCATCGCCTTCTAACGCATCGCCTTCTCGCGCCACATCCGCTAAAGCCGCCTGCGCCTGTGTCGCCAAGAAGTCACTGTCCTGCGCCGCAATCGCCGACAGCCGCACGAGCGCGTCGTCAACACGCAGGTTATAGCCACGCCGCAGCAGCGGCAGAAGCTCTAGGCGAATGCGGTTACGGGTATAATGATCGGGGGAAAAGTTAGATATATCTTGCCGGGGAAACAGGCTGTGCTCTGTGCAGTAAGCTTCGATCTCGGACCGCGCCGTGTCCAGCAGAGGCCGGATAAACAGGCCGCGTCGCTGCGGGATGCCGCGCAATCCATCCAGGCCGGTCCCGCGCAGAATGCTTGCCAGCACCGTTTCGGCTTGATCGTCTCGTGTATGCCCGGTCGCGATTTTGTCCGCGCCGACTGCCGCCGCCGTGCGCTCCAAAAACGCATAGCGCACGGCCCGCGCCGCTTCCTGCACACTTTGCTTGTGCGCGGACGCCTGCGCCGCCGTGTCTGCCTTACCGACATGGCAGGCAATCCCGCGCTCGGCACACCAATCCAGGACCCACTGCGCCTCCGCCGCCGACTCTGCGCCCCGCAGCCCATGATCGAGGTGCGCGGCTTCAACGCTTCTAATCTGCCGCGCTTCCTGCTGTGTCCACAGCAGATGCAGCAGGCTCAGCGAGTCCGGCCCGCCGGAAATGGCGACCAGCACTTTATCTCCCGGCGACAGCAGCGCCCAGCGGAATTGGTCAAGCATGGTTAAAAGACGAGAATTGGGCCTTCCAGCCGAGAAGTGCGTGGAACTGAAGTTCTACGCTGTGGGGCGAAGCGCCCAGTGTCCGCCTTCGCGGAGCAACCGCACCCGGCGGACAAGGAGCAGAACAAAGGCGCGGTACCATCTTCTTCGTCCACGCAGGTGGACGGTGGGCGCTTCGCCCCACAGCGTAGAACTTCAGTTCCACGCACGATATAGCTGTATCTACTGGTCCATCGGCTGGATGTGGGACTGCGCCGAGACAAACGCGAAATGCGGCTGCGGGCCGGTGTCTTGGACAATCTCGCCGGCGATGATTGGAGTGATCGGGGCCAGCTCGGAAAAATGGTCCAGGCCCGGCAGCCGGTAGAAATGCACCAGCGGGTTTTCGCAGCTTGAATACAGTTCGCGCTCCGGGCCGGAATTGCCGCTTTCAGTCCCTTCCATTACATACGTTGGGCTGGTGATCGCGCCCAGATAAAGAATAGGTGAGCGCAGGGCCATTTCTTTGCTGTCCCCGGTGTCAAAAGGCAGATCGGCGCTGTCGTACTGCTCAATACGGCCAATGGGGCCGAACGCGAACACCGCCCGGAACTGGGGCGTGGACTCGGCGACCAGAAGCGCCAGTGTTCCGCCGGTGCTGTGGCCGCCGAGGTACACGCGCTTTGGGTCAACATCGGGCCGGGACGCCAGATACTTGCCTGCGGCGATGACATCGTCCACTTCCCCGTATAGCCCTTCAATGTAGCCGGGATTATTGTTGCCGCCCCGGAGCGACGGGTACAGCGTGACAATGCCGGCCTCGTAAAACGCCCGCGCCGACTGGTCGTTATCCGGCGTCGCCTCCGCCCAGGGCGTGTCTCCGATAGAGTTGTCGAAGCCGCCCGCCACCCAAACAATCGCCGGGTGCTTCGTCCCGTCATTCGGCACGGTTGCGACATACGCCGGGAATGCCCCCAGCGGCGCTTGATAAGACACCCGCTCAAACCCCGCCGGCGGCTGCGGAACCAGGTCCGGCGTCTTCGTCTGCCGCGTCAAATGCGTTACAAACCCCGCCCGCGCCGCCGCGAGGCTCTGCGTCCCGCGACCGGCAGATGCGTGTTTGGTGACGCAGCCGGGGAGGAAAAGTGCTGGCAGGAAAGCAGCTAAAAGGGCGATCTGAGGGCGGTCTTGCATGATGTGTCAAACCCGTGCTGGCAGTGTGATGTTCCAGGCGGCAATGCCAGGATAAAGCATAGCCAGAGCGGATAGCAAATCGTGAGCAATATGGCAGTATCGCTCACTCGCAGAGAAATCAAAGAATTGCGCGGGTGACTTGATTGTCAGCGTCGGCTGTCCTGCGCTCCCCGTTGATTTCATCAGAAAAGGACACTCTGTGTTGGCCTCGCCAGAGTCGAAGTTCCTTTTTCCAAAAGGATTTGGCTCAAGCGCTTCCATCTCGCGGACATCCAGGGAAAGCTGGCTGCCTAGCTCTTGGGCTAGACTCTTCAGGATGGGATGACTTTCAATTTCGGTATAGGGTTTGTGAGTGTTAAAGACCTTGTCATGGATTCCCATCGCGCTTTGCTGAATGAGTAATGCTTTTGCTCCTAGCTCACCTGCTTTCATGGCAGATGTAATTGCCGCTGCCCAGGCAGTATTACGATGCAGACAATGAGCATCCGTGAGATGCCGAACACCTTCTCGATAGAAAGCCTGTGCAATATCTTCGGGAGGCGGGAACCTCGGCGATGGCAGAGCGTTGGAGGTAATCAAGACCGGGACCCCACGAGTGTCTGCTGCTTCAGAAAAGAGATCGGATCAGAAGTCTCTGTTTCCATGCTTGCTGCTTCCGAAAAATAATTGGGGCGCGATAGCACTTGATTGGCGTAATCACTCGGATTTTCCAAAAGAACGGCATAAGCTGGCTGTACCTGCCGCAGTATTTCCAAGCTGGAGACAGTTTGGCCCACTGGCACTGCGGCTGTAGGATGCTCAAATTCTTCGGGCGTCAGAAAATACAGGTTCAGCCGCCCGCGAAGTGGCAGTGCTTCCGTGCTTCCGTAACCGGCAAAACGTGGTCCCTGCCAATCAGTAACCACCTCTAACAAGTAAATGTCCTGGGACTCACCTATGGCAACAATATCCCCGAACACAATCAAAGCACGCAAGTTTCCATTGAGTATGCTGGGATGCGCCTCCATGAGTTTGCCGATGGCGCGGTATTCCTGATAAGGGATGTTGGTACTGGAATAGAGCATGAGGATTTTCCCCTTCCGTGACGCTTCTAAAGAACGGTCAGCTTCTCGTCCAGCAGGCGGTTGACGCTGTCGGGCTTGGCTTGGCCTTTCATCGCTTTCATCACCTGGCCCGTCAGGAAGCCTTTGCTTTTGTCGTTGCCGGCTTTGATCTTGGCGACAACCTCCGGGTTTGCCGCCAGCACGCGCTCGACTTCGGTGGCGATGGCGCTGTCGTCGGAAACGGCGGCGAGGCCACGCGCGGCGACAATGGCGGAAGGCTCCTGGCCGGTCTCGAACATCTCCGCCAGCACGGTCTTGGCGCTGGTGTTGGTGATCTGGCCGCTGTCCCGAAGCGTAATCAGCGCCCGCAAGCTTGAAGGCGTGACTTTGGTTTTGGTGATGTCCTGGCCGGATGCATTCAGCAGCCGCGCGAGATCGCCGGTGACGTAATTGGCAATGGCTTTGGCGTCGGCTCCCTGAGCGGCTTCCTCGAAGTAGGCGGCCAGCGGGCGGGACGCAGTCAAAATAGCGGCGTCATAGGGGCGCAGGCCGTACTCGGACACAAAGCGCTCACGCTTGGCGTCGGGCAGCTCCGGCAGGGCGGCGCGGGCGGCTTCGACGTCTGCGTCTTCAAAATGGAGTGCGACCAAGTCGGGTTCCGGGAAATAGCGATACTCCTGCTCTTCTTCCTTGAAGCGCATGTGATACGTCTCGCCCCGCAGATCGTTCCACCCCAGCGTTTCCTGGCGCACGGCCTCGCCGTCGTTCAAAAGCTCCGACTGGCGCTCGACTTCATACAAGACGCCCTTGTAGACCGACTTAAACGAGTTAAGATTTTTGATTTCGGTTTTAACCCCAACGCCGCTTGTCCCAGCGGGGCGAATAGAGAGGTTCGGCTCGGCCCGCAGATGACCTTCTTCCATTTTGCCGTCGGACACGCCGAGATAGACGAGAATGGACCGCAGCTTTTCGAGGTACGCGCGTGCCTCATCGGCGGAGGTTAGATCCGGCGGGAACTCGGTGACGATTTCCATCAGCGGCACCCCGGAGCGGTTGTAGTCCACTTCGCTCTCGTTGCCGCCGGCGTGAATGAGCTTGCCCGTGTCTTCTTCCAGATGCACCCGCCGAATATGGATGCGCTTCGTCCCGCCGTCTTCCAGGTCAATGTCTAAATAGCCGCCGACCCCGATGGGGTTCTCGTACTGGGAAATCTGGTAGCCTTTGGGCAGGTCAGGGTAGAAGTAGTTCTTACGGGCAAACACGCAGTCCCGCGACACGTCGCAGTGCAGGGCGAGCGCCGTTCGCAGCACAAGTGCCACCGCCTTCCGGTTCATGGTCGGCAGCGAGCCGGGCAGCCCTAAACAAACCGGGCAGGTGCGCGTATTCGGCGCTCCGCCGAACTCGTTCGCGCAGCCGCAGAACATCTTGCTGTCGGTCAAAAGCTCGGCATGACATTCCATCCCGATCACTGGTTCATAATTAGTCATAGATAATTTCTCTGAAATTGCGTTGAAACCATTCAGGTCAGTGGCTCCGGTAGCCTGGCAAGAAACGTGTTGAGAGCAGACAGGGCGTCGGCAAATGAGACCCGTAAGATGACCCTGCGGCCTCGATGCGTGATGGAGTTGCGGTAATCGCGCACGGCATCTAGCCTCATTCGCAATGGCTGTTCCAATGAAAGTTCTTCCAGTTGAAGTACGCGGTTCAGCAGCCAGTCCACTTTAGGCTTTTCAGGAACTTTGACGTGCGGGTGATTTGTCGTCAAATGATCTTTGAGAACGCCTTCAAACTCGGCGTAGAGCCGGATAAAATATGTCGCTTCCAGGTTCAGTTCCGCTCGGACGAAATCCCTTGGTGTCAGTGTGCCTTTTTGCTGAGTGATTTGCTGTTCCTTCTGGTGCTGCTCAAAGAAACTCAGTGTTGTTGTTACTGCACCGTACTCTGCTTGAACACCTCGCATCCGCTGGATATAGACACTGCTCATTCCGCTTCGATTAAATCTTGGATCAGCAAAAGGCAGTTCTCACGATTCCATTCCTGCCGCAAAAAAATTCCTGAGTCTGTTAGTATCTTCCATCCAAAATATTCGGGAGCAGGCAGAAGGTGAACCCGGCGCAAAGTAGGCCAAGCGTAGAGTTCGACGAACCGCCGCCCCAAAAAATCCTGCTGCATCGGCTCGAGGCGCACTTCTCCCTTTGGAGTATGGATGCTCCAAGTTGTGACGGTATATCGCCCCAGCAGCGGCTCTTCTCGCTCCAGAGTTTCTTCCGGTTCAAAGGACCACTCCGGCTCCTGGCGTACCCAATCTTTGATCTGCGACGAAAGTGCCTCCACAGTTCGCAGCCAGTCCTCGCGCAAGGAAACATCCACGGGTTTTGCTGTCGCTGTTTTCATGCTCTTAGTTTACCCTCATCTCTGCTTTTTCCGCCTAATCCCGCGTGTGGGCAGGCCGCCACTGGCCCCGGCGGATGGCGAGGCGCAGGAGGATTGTCCCGGCGTAAAAGCCGACAAACAGGCAGAAAATGCTGGCTTCCGGGCCGAACGAGCCGCCGGTCAGCAGAAACGGGCCGTGGGCATGACCGGCGAACAGCGTGTTTGGGTCGTTCTCCCAGGCTCCAGAGTTCGCCGTGCCGTAGATGGACGTTTCAAAGAAGTTCCAGCCCCAGTGCAGGCCGATGGGCAGCCAGAGGCGGCGGGTCAGCAGATACGCTGCCGTGAACAAAAATCCGGTCTCAAATGCCAGAAAAAACGGTCCGACCAGCCACTCCCCGGTTGACAAGCCTTCGACGGGGCTGCCGAGATGCAGCAGGCCGAAAAAGAGCGACGACGCCACCAACGCAATGCCGGAACCCCAGCGGCGCTCCAGCGTTTGGAAGATACAGCCGCGCATGGCGACTTCCTGAAAGACGGCAACACACAAAAACAGCGCAAGCGGCAGCAGCGGCTTGAAGTAAGCGTTGATGCCGCCGATCTCGTACAGCCGGAACGTGCTCATCGCCCCAATGACTGCCGAAAACACGCCGCCGCCGATGATAAGGCCAATGCCCGTCTCCGAAAAGAAGCCGACCGGCGCAAGCCCGGCGGCAGTGAGCGTCCGCTTGTCAATCCGCTTCGTGACGATCACATACGCCGCCACGGCGGCGACCGCAAAGCAGAACTCCACCGTCAGCCCGCCGCGCTCACTGTTCGGATCAATCGTCGTATGGGTCAAGTGGTACAGCGCGGCGATGGGCAGAGCAAGGGCGCAGAAGATCGCCGCTGCAATGCCCGCGAACACTAAAATTTCCGTGACCGGATGCTGCCGCCAAGACGCCGACGGCTGTGGAGGGGTTATGTCTAATGATGTAGATGGTTTCTCCATCGGATTCTACTGCATGAGCAATTTGTCTGCAAGTTGCTCACGGATGCGCTTAGATCCAAGATCTGTCAAGCGATAGTTTCCACTTCCCAAAAATATAATCTGTCTGTAGTCCGCCGCTTCCAATTTTTGTAGGCATCTGGTAACAGACGACGCAGAGCATTTGCTATGTCTGCCAAGTTCAGTTCTGCTGAATCCTGTTTCTCCCGCAAAATGCAAGAGAACAAGCAGTTCTTCTTCAGGTGTCAAGTCTGTCCGTTGCACAAGCAACGCATCTTCAAAGCTTCCGATACAAGGAACATCAAACTGAAGAAGCTCACGGATCGCTTTGGCTACCTTTTCCCTATCGCCTTGCCAGAAGATGCGTAAAGTTTCGTTCATGCACCAGCGGACAGACTCTATTAGAAACTTTGAGTCCATGTGATTCGGCTTATATGTTGGTGATATATGGACTGCGCCGCGCTGGCTTCGAAACTTGTATACCGTTCTCAATACCCTTGCAATATGAAGTGCATCATGTCGAGTTTGCATAGCATGAGAAACGGTATCATTTTCGATATATCTCAAACAATCATCCAATTGCTTGGTCAAATTTAGGTTACTCGCATCAATGTGGTATATAATCCGTGCAAGTGCCTCGCAAAATTGACCTCCATCTAGTTCAGTTGGTTCCCAATCACGTTGGATGAAGCGTCTCTCCATTGAGACAAACTCATCCAGCAGTTGCGTTACCAGTAGACCATCTAATGGAGGAGAAAGTTGGCTAAGAAGAAATTGTTTTTCAACAAGACCCATGTCTGCTCCTCAGTATAAGTCTAACCCGCTACTTCGCCGCTACTTCGCCGCGTGCTTTGCCTGCTAACTCGTTTGCTTGCTTAATGCCTGCCTCTGTTAAAAACCACGCGGGTGGGGATTTCGTAGTATCTTCGGAGACAAGTGCTGGTGTGTGCCTTTTTTTAACTCCCAAATCGCGGCTGACATTGCCCACTCTGATTGGTCCAGCCTGACGGAAGTGTTTGTTAAACGTGTCGGCTATCTGATTAGCCGTCATCTCCTTTGTATCTACTTCATTCGCAGCTACATTAAGCAACCACATAGCTTTCTCAGCCGTCACTCAACCCTGTTGTGGTGCCCCCCACTTTGAAGTGTCATGCCGCCAATCTATCGCTACATCTTTCTTCTCTCCATTGTTGGTATGCGAGACGGAAGATGTAGGTGTTCTCCTGCGAGCCGGCTTTTTGGCGGCTTTCTCCTCTACTAACAGCGGCGCTGGCTTTGAGCTAACTTCTACGACATCGCCTTCGACTATGTCTATGGCTGGACCCAATAGCCCAGCAAATTGCTGACCTACAGCCTGTGTCAACAGGGGAACGTCATCCCTGTTGCCCTCAATATTTAGCTCAAAACCTGTGATTTTCAGACTGACCTTGAATTTTGCCAATGGTATTCTCCTAACAAAGCCGAAGTTCTTTGAATATACCTGCTATTGACGACTTCTCTACTCAACGTGAATATGGCTGGGGCGCTCGATGGTTGCCCGCGCTTTGTGCCATTCGTTGGCCTGCTCGTAGGCATAGGCAGTGCGAAAGAGGACTTCTTCACCAAATGCTGGAGCCATGATTTGCAGGCCGATGGGCAGGCCACCCGAAAAGCCGCAGGGCAAGGAGATCGCCGGGATGCCGGCCATGTTGGCGGGAATGGTCAGAATGTCGTTCTGCTTCATCACTAAAGGGTCGGAAACCGCGCCGATGCCGAACGCGACGGTGGGGGCGGTCGGAGCAACAATGACATCATAATTTTGGAACGCTTGATCGAAGTCCTGCTTGATGAGTGTGCGGACTTGCTGGGCCTTGATATAGAACGCATCGTAGTAGCCCGCCGAAAGCGCGTAGGTGCCAATCATGATCCGTTGCTTGACTTCCGGTCCGAAGCCTTCCTCGCGGGTCTTTTCAAACAAATCTACGGCATTTGTCGCCCGCGCCGTTCGGTGGCCGAACCGGACGCCGTCGTAGCGAGCAAGATTGGACGACGCCTCAGCGGGGGCGATAATATAGTAGGTCGGCAGGGCGTACTCCGTGTGCGGCAGGCTGATTTCCTCGGCGACCGCGCCCATTGAAACAAGCTGGGCGATGGCGGTCCGAACCGCGCCCGCGACCGCCGGGGCGACACCCTCGGCAAAGTATTCTTTCGGGACACCGATCCGCAGTCCTTTGACATCGTGGGTCAGTGCCTTCGTGTAATCGGGAACGGCCCGGTCAATGCTGGTGCTGTCCATCGGGTCATGGCCGCTCAGGACGTTCATCAAAAGCGCGGCATCATGGACATCTTTCGTGATCGGCCCGATTTGGTCGAGCGACGACGCGAACGCGATCAGCCCGTAGCGGCTGACCCGGCCATAGGTCGGCTTCAGGCCGACGACGCCGCAGAAAGCCGCCGGCTGGCGGATGGAGCCGCCGGTGTCCGAGCCGAGCGCCCAGACCGCCTCGCCCGCCGCCACCGCCGCCGTCGAGCCGCCCGACGAGCCGCCGGGAACTGTTTTCAGGTCCCACGGGTTATGGGATGTGCCGAACGCCGAGTTTTCGGTGGAAGACCCCATTGCAAACTCGTCCAAGTTCGCCTTGCCGACAAACACGCTGCCGGCGGCTTGCAGCTTCTCGACAACCGTTGCCGAGTAGGGCGGCAGGAAACCGCGCAAAATCTTTGACGAACACGTCGTCTCCGTGCCGAGTGTGCAGAGGTTGTCCTTCAGCGCGAGTGGGATACCGGCCAGCGGCGACAGTGTTTCGCCTGCCAAGCGGGCCGCGTCTACTGCGTCTGCCTGGGCCTGTGCGAATGCTTCCGTGACCGTGACATAGGCTTTGACATGGCCTTCCACATCGCCGATCCGTTCCAAAACGGCATCGGTCACTTCCCGCGCCGAAACCTCGCGCGAGGCCAGCTTGTCGGCTAGCTCATGCGCCGTCAGTTCGTAAAGTTGCATCAGTTGTCCTATTCTTAAACCAGGTTTCTCACTCAGGAGCGCGGCGGATACCATTCTTCCGGCTCCGGGTCTGTCCAGTCCGCCGGAAAAACATAAGTCTCGAAGCAGGTGGTTGTCGCCGCCTCGGTCTCGAAAAACGCAAACTGGTTTCGGCCCATCCAGCTCCCCGACTGCACCCTCCGAAACCCACGCCGCGCAAACTCCGCCAGCCGCTGCTCGAATGGTAGGCCGTCGCAGTCATAGGCGATGTGGTGAATACCCTCGCCATGCTGCTGTAAAAAGTCTTCAAAGATGGTCGGCCCGGAGATCGGTTCCATCAGCTCCCATGTTAGGCCGCCGAACTGCGCGAAGCAGACTTTCAACGTGAAGCGGCACGGTATACCGCGATAAGTCTGGTTTGCCGTGTTCTCCGGGCTGAACGTATAAATGCGCCACGGGCCAATGCCGAGACGCCAAAGCCCTTCCATTGTTCGCTTGTGGTCGCGTGTGACAATGGCGATCTCGACGGCTTTGCCGAGAAACGGGTCGGCATCTTTCATTTAGTATTCTCTCATTAATCTTCCATGATCTGCGGCACGATAAAGTTGCCGTCGCGCTTCTCCGGTGCGTTCGCGGTCGCGGCTTCGCGGGAAAGCGAGGGCCGGATTTCGTCGTCCCGAAACACATTTTGAAGCGGCAGCGAGTGAGATGTCGGCGCGATGCCGTCTGTGTTCAGCTCCTGCAAACGCTCGAACTGGCCGAGAATGCCGTTCAGGTCGGTCGTCAAGCGCAGGGTTTCCGGTTGGGACAGCTCCAAACGCGCGAGAAAGGCCACGCGGGCCACTTGGTCAATCGTTAGTTGTTCAGCCATAAGTCTTTGTTTCGCGAAAATGCGTGTCTTTTCCTGCCGTTCAATCACAAAATGCCATTCAGTCACAAAAAAGCCGGAGCGGGAAATGCTCCCGCTCCGGCCTCAGTCGTCTCCCTCTTATGCCTAAGAATGCGGCGTGGAACGGGTCTTTTTCTTCGGCGGCATCGGTGCCTCCAAAGATTTCAGATCGTTCAGCGTTTCCAACTCAAAGTGGAAGTCAATCACCTCACCGATGTCAATTGCGCCTTTCGCGGCGAATTGTTCTTTCTCGGTATGAGACACTTCAATCGCCGTGTCTTTTAAGATGCCTTCTTCCCATTCTTCCTGCTTAATGAACTGCTCGCCCAGCTTTTTGCAGCGTGAGCAGCGGAACTTCACATACACGAAGCTCGGCCCGAAGAGGCGGAGATAGTATCCGTGCTGGACAACGTCCTTTGCGATCACGCGCTGGCCGCAGTTGCACTTGATGGATGTCCGCATATGACTCATAGTAGCTACCTCCCGAAGTATGATTCAGACGAAATGCAGGCGCTGATGTAAGCAGGGCAAGAAGGACAAAGATAAAAAAGCGCCATCTGGTCGGAGGCAGTGCGCGTCCTGCATTGTCCCTTTATTATATCATATTATCCTCAAATTCCCGGCATGTCTTTATTATGGCAGCCGGAAGAAAAGACTGCACTTTTTTGTTCATTTCCCGCCTATTCAGCCGGCCTCTACCGGACGCTCACACTGCTTGGCGAGTTCCCGGCGCAGGCGCAGCAGGGCGACATCTTTGCCTTTGGACTCCAGCATGATGTCGAATGGACGCAGGCTGTCCGCGCCGACCGCCTGCCAGAACAAAACAAATTCCAACGGATTGATAAAGTCCGCGTGGGCTTTGAGGCGCGGCGCGTGCAGCTTCGTCACCGTGCGCCCCCGTCCAGTCGCGCCCTTTTCTTTTTCAACAGTCGCCTCGAAATCGGTAGACGGCGACGAGTAGTGGATCTTCGGGGTGACATTTTCCGGCCAGGTCGAAAGCGCCCGGCTCAGGGCCTCCGCCATCGGTAGCGCTTCCGGGTTAAAGCAGAAGTGATGCAGATTATCAAAAACGACCGAGATCCCTGTCGCCTCACTGATTTCCAGCACCTCGGTCACCGAAAACGAGACATCGTCGTTTTCCAACACTAAGCGCCGCTTTGTCGCATCGGGCAAGTCCAAATACCGCCGGATAAACCGCGCCTTGCTTTCCGCACGGTCTCCGTAGACCCCGCCGACATGGGTGACGACAACGCCCTCCGGCCCGCAGCCGAGCGTGTCCAAGAGCTTTGCCTGCGCGTTCAGATCCGTGATGCTCTTTTTTGTGACTTCTTCGTCCAGAGCATTCAGCAAAATGTACTGCGAGGGGTGCAGGCTGAGGCGAATATCGTACTTCCGCGCTAACTCCCCCAGCGCCGCCAGTTCTTCTTCCGCTTCTTCCAGTTGATTATGAAACTGCGGCATGTCCGGGTGGGTGAGATACGGCACAAAGTCAGAGGACATGCGGTACATGTGAATGCCGACTTTGTGCAGGTAATGGAAGATTTCCGTGACATACGCGATGGACTGCCGCACATGCGGCCCCGTCTGCCACCGCCGCGCATCATTCGACGGCATCCCCGCGTCCGCCGGCACCGTCGCCAGATTTCCGCCGTGTCCAATCACCTTCACCGCAAACCCGAACCGCATACTTAACTCTGCTTTCTAGTCTGTTTATACCCGTATTCTCATTCACCTTCTTCAATTTCCTCTTCTGCGTCTGGCAGTGCAGTATCAACCTGTAGGTCCGTTGGGGAAACGCCGATTAAGAAATCTTGGATTGGAACCGGGGCAAGTTTTTGTTCCAAGTAGCTGCTGATTTGGTCATCAGGCAGCGTCGCGAGTTCGTGCGCGTATCCCAGCCTGTCTTCAAGCCTTTGCGCCAGCAGTTTCGGCCAGCGCTGCCAGCTCATCTGGATAATCTCCGCTTCAATCTCACGCGCCGCTTGATTTGTTTTGCCTGTTTGCGGCAATCGGTCCACCACAATGAAGGTCACGGAGCTATGTTTTGTGCCTTGACGCTCCACTTCACGCGCGTAGCGGGAAAGTTTATCTTTGGAAATCTCGGAGTTGCCGGGGCCGATAAAGCCGATGTCAAATCGCGCGAGTTTTCCTGGCGAGAGAAGCAGCGTTGCGTCGCTCTCGCGGAGGTCGCTGCTGTCGGACAGCCAAAAAACTTTCTCTGTTTTAGTGTTTGTCACAGGTTTGACACGCTCAAAGCCCATAATGCTTAGGAAAGAGCCGAGGATTAGCCGCTCAAACAGCTTGCCATAAATAGATTTGTCCGAGCCGCGAATGGTTAATGTCGCGCTGCCAATTGCCGTTGTCAGGCGCGTGATGTCCTCCCAGCCCAATGCGGCTGTTCTACCACTTTGATCCTGCAAATATCCAAGCGTCATCTGCAAGTCGCCCATTTCTTCACGGCACTTTTCGGCGGCTTCTTTGACCGCGTCTTCAAAGTCGGCAATGTAGGCTTCCCGCGCCTCCGGCTTGCTTCGCAGGACATTCTGCACCGACTTACCCGTCAACCCAATCAGCCACTGCGCCGGCCAGATGCTGGCGTTGTCGTTTTTTCGTGATTGAGCAATCTGCTGAAGTGCAAGCGCGGATAATTGCTGTGTAAAATCTTCCTGCTGAAGTAGACCGTTTGCATACAGCGCCACAATCGCGCCGCTGACTTGGGCAATGCGCCTGCGGGAGAGCGGTTCCGTTTGAGTGCGGATGTTTTCGCCCTGCATCACGCTGAGAACAACCTGCCGTGCGGCTTCAACCCCGATACGCTCAATGAAGTCTTTGCCGCCGCCCGTTAGCAGGAGGCGGCTGTTCTCAGGAAAAAGTTCTTGAATGGATTTTCTTTCAGGCATTCTCCCCTCCTGTCGCGTCATAGTCTGATGGGGTCTCGAACAATGTCATCGCAGGCGGCGGAGGGGGACACTTTAGCCAAAGTATATCGTCTGCCGCTTTACCGAGCCAGGAAGGTGCTGCTTCTTGGACGATTTTGATATACTCTGGGTTCAACTCAAACAACACAAAGCGTCGGCCAAGACCGGAAGCGGCATCGCCGACTGTGCCGGAACCGGCAAAGGGGTCCAAAACAACGTCCCCCTTGAACGAGTAGTAGGAAACGACTTTTCGGGCGAGTTCTAAAGGAAAAGCCGCCGGGTGCTTGGAGCGAGTATTTGGCTGGATCCGCCAGATGTTTGTATGCTCGTAATCATCACCGATTTTAGACGCGGCGACTAAACTCTGGTCGGGATGGTTGCGGATGTGCCAGTCAATCAATACATCAGTGCGCTTGCGGTAAACCAGCACATATTCAGTGACAGGAACGGCTTTGTATTGAAGCGGATTGCGGTCGGCAGCGAAGCGGCGGCCACGCCCAGTCGCCCAGCCTGCGCCTTCGGGCTTGGCCCAGATGATGTCGTCAATGAAGTCGAAGCCTTCTTCAATGAAAATCTGGTGCAGGTCGAACGGGACGGCGATGCGCTTTGACGCCTCGCTGCGGCTGGCCCGGCGCAGAAGCACCGGGGCAGTGTTCATCACGAAGAACCGGCCTTCGTTCAAAACGCCGTGCGCCCGCTTGATGACCTGGCGCATCTTGAACAGATACTGCTCGTACTGCTCGTAGTCGCTGTATTCCGGGCGGGCGTTGAAGTAGGGCGGCGACGTGAAGATCAAATCCACCGACGCGGCGGGCATTTCGTCGAGTAGCTGAACGCAGTCGCCCATGCCGACCGTGTTGCGGAGCGTCGAGATGGGATACTTGATGCCCGTCGTGCGCTTCTTCTCGGCTCGCGCCTCGTCTTTTTTCAGCAGCCGCGCTTCCAGCATTTCGGGCTTAGTGCTTTTCTCGTGCAGGACTGCCGTGTTATACGCATCAATCGCCAGCTCCCCAATCCGGGCGTCGTCAAGCTGACGCAGAAGGGGGACGCGCCAAAGATGGTAGCGGTCATCCACCTCCGGCAATCCCAAAGAAACGACATGATTTAGTTCAATCTCGGTGAGCCAGTTGACGGTAATTTCTTTTGCCTGGGCGACGGTCGTGACGAGGTAGCGGCGGCGCTCGGAAACAAGTGGTTTCGTATCAGTCATTCGCGTATTGTACCTAATTGGGTATGAACCGGCATGAAACACACAAAAATTACCTTGACACTTTTCACTACGATTGCCTGTGCCGCTTTCTTTAGCTTGCCACCAGCGCAGGCACAAACGCAGGCGCAGATGAACCAATCGGCGGCAAAAGATGCCGACAAAGCGGATGCTGCCATGAATGTTGTCTACAAAAAGCTGATGGCAAAGCTGGACTTGACGGATAAAGCGAAGCTAAAAAAAGCGCAGCGGGCCTGGCTGGTGTTCCGCGATGCAGACGCCGATTCACTTGCTTCCCAAGAGACAGGCGGCACAATGTTCCCAGGCATTTATTCGACGTATTTTCAGGAAATCACCGAAGCACGCACGAAAGAACTCAAAACAGCCTTGACAGGCTTGTAAGCGGGAATGCCGGAGATGAGTCTCGTGTCAGCGCCCTTTAGCCATTTCTGGCGTCCATTCCTCACGGAGAACGGCGTAAAGATATTCGTCGCCCCAAGCGCCCTTGAACCAGAGGTTTTGCAGGAAGTGACCCTCTCGCCGAAATCTCAGCTTTTCGAGAAGCGTCACTGCCGAAGCATTCCGGCAGTCTGTCACCGCGACAATTCGGTGCAGATTTAATTGCCGAAAGGCGTAACTCACCACAGCGGAGACGGCTTCCGCTGCCAGGCCCTTGCCTTGATACTCAGAGGAAAGTGTAAAGCCGATTTCGGCCTGCCGCTTTTCATATTCGTCCACTTGCAGATAGCAATCACCCACAAGAAGGCTGGTTTCCTGATGCTCGACAGCAATCTGTAGGCCCTGCCCCGGCAGACCGAATGGAAGCGTTTCCATCTCCCGGATGAGTTCGGTGGCCTCCTTCTCCGTCCAAGTCTCCCAGCTTTGGTACCGCGCGACCTGTGGATCGTCGCGATAGGCAAGAAAGGGAGTTTTGTCCTGTTCCCGGAACCGCCGTATCGTCAGCCGTGGCGTTCCAACCGCAGGAAAGTCAGGCATCAAATAAACGCTTTCCAGAACTCCGGGTCGAAGGGTAAATCAGTTTGGGCGCGGAGAGCAGATAAATAGTCGCTTGTCTGCGCGGCATTGAGGGGGCGAGACGCGGGGGAAAGTGTGTCGCCGAAGAGGACAATTTGGGCGGCAGGCAGATCGCCCCGGCGGTTGCAGCGGCCCGCGCGGCGAATGAGGGCTTCGGGCGGGCAGAGGGTGGACAGTAGAACGGTCGCGTCCAAATCACTGGCTTCTAAAGCATCGCCGGTAGTCAGCAGCAGATAGCCTTCGCCTTCTTTTTCCAGTTCCCGAAGCTGGGCGTAGGTGCGCCGCCGGCTCCCGGCGGGCTGGCTGGTGTAGTACAAATAGACGTTGTGCGGGTAGGCGGCGGATAAACGAGAGTAAAGCGCCTCGGCTTCGGCTTCAGTTTCGGTGACGCCGAAGACGCGCGAGTTCTGGAAGTACGCGCGGCGTATCTCGGACTCAATCAGCGTGAGCGGATCGGAAGCCGGCTTGTAGGCCAGGGTGCGCGGGGGCGGTGGCAGGACAAGCGGCGCAGACAGCAATTCCAAGAAAGATAGCTCTTCGGCGAATGCGAGCGGCATCGTGGAGGACGCGGCGATAATGTCCATGTCTTCCGCGAACAAGAACTCCAGCAGACGGTGGAACCGGGAGAACGCATCGCCCGCGTAAGTATGCGCCTCGTCGAAGAAGAACAAGTCCCGGCGCGGCGTGTCCAGCAAACCAATAAGGGCCGCCGGCAGTGCATGCACCCCGCCGCTGCCGAAGAACAGCTCGCGGAAGCGGCTGAACGTGGTCAAGATCAAATCCACATCGGCTTCCAGCGGGTTCGTCACAATCTGCGGGTCTTCGGTGCCGTCGGGGAAAAAGCGGCGGCACAAGTTGCCGCCAGTGTCTTCATCGGCAATATCCAGGCAAACGGTACGCGGGGTCTCGTCGGCCTGCACGAACGCCCGCAGGTACGGCACGGCGCGATACAGATAATCGTCAAGCGGAGAGCCGTCTGGGCCGATCAGAAACACGCGCCGAGGAGCGCCGCCGCGCCGCAGGCCGAGCGCGGGGATCAGCACCGCCTCCAGCTTGCCCGCTCCGGTTCCCGCCAGCAGCAAGCCGCCGATGTCGCCGTCCGGCTCGGACAGCCGCGTGTACAGCTCCGCCTGCCAGGGGTACGCCGCCGTCAGAGCGCCGTCGGAGGTCAGGCGGTACGCGGCATTCGCGGTTTCTTCCGAAAGGAAATTGAGGACTAAATCTGTCATGTGACTTATTATATCACGGCTTCGGCGCAGGCTAACCGGGGCTGTGGTATAATAATGGCATTATTTGATTTGAGGAGTTAAGAACCTCACCCGGCTCGTGGCACAAGCCTCTTTTATTTTTGTCTTAACCCTCTCCTTTCGGAAGGAGAGGGTGGCGAGGAACGAGCCGGGCGGGGTTCTTTGGTAAGGGTTAAGTTATGATCACAGTTCAGGATGTCAGCAAATCGTATGGGACACGCACCCTGTTCGACCAGGTCTCGGTCAAGTTCACGCCGGGCAACCGCTACGGCCTGACCGGGCCGAACGGCGCGGGCAAGTCCACGTTTATGAAGATACTCACCGGCGACATTGAGCCGTCGAACCGTGGCACGGTCGCAAAGCCGCGCAAGGTCGGGGTGTTAAGCCAGAACCAGAATGCGTTTGACGACAAGCGCATCATTGACACGGTGATGATGGGCAATCTGCCGCTGTGGAACGCGCTTCAAGAGCGCAACGCGCTGTGCGAGGCCGATGAGTTCACCGACGAGATGATGAACCGCCTCGGCGATTTAGAATCGCTGATCGCCGACGAGAACGGCTACGAGGCTGAGATTGAAACCGCCGAAATCCTACGCGGCATCGGCATTCCTGATGAAAAGCACACGGACCTCATGGCGACCCTGCCGAACGACTTCAAGTTCCGGGTGCTACTCGCCCAAGCTCTCTTCGGCGGCTCGGACGCGCTGCTTTTGGACGAGCCGACGAACTACATGGATTTGGAGACGATCCACTGGCTCGAAGAGTTTCTCTTGGATTACAAAGGTACGCTGATTGTCATCTCGCACGACCGGCATTTTCTGAATGCTGTCTGCACCCACATTGCCGACATTGACTACGACACGATTATCAACTATCCCGGCTCCTACGATGACATGGTGGAGCACAAGATGTCGGCCCGCAGCCGCATTGAGAATGATAACAAAGACAAAGCCAAGAAAATCGCCCAGCTTCAAGAGTTTGTCTCCCGCTTCGCCGCCGGCCAGCGGTCGTCGCAGGTCCAGTCCCGGCGTAAAGAAATGACCCGGCTGGCGCCGACCGAGATGAAGAAGTCCAATATCCAGCGTCCGTTTGTGCGCTTCGACCAGAAGAAGCCGTCGGGCCGCGAAGTCGTCACCGTCGCGGGCCTGTCCAAGTCGTTCGGCGACCTGCATGTTCTGCGCGACCTGAACTTCGAGGTGACGCGCGGCGAGAAGATTGCGATCATCGGCCCAAACGGCATCGGGAAAACGACGCTCATCCGGTGCCTGGTCGGAGACCTGACGCCCGATGCCGGAACAATCAAGTGGGGCGGGGGAATGACCTGGGGCTACTATGCCCAGGACTACCGGGCCGAAATTCCCGCCGGCATCCCGGCGCTCGACTGGATTATGAGCTTTGACGAGGAAGCGCAGGGCCAGCAGTATGTGCGCGGCCTTTTGGGGCAGATGCTGTTCAAGGGCGACGAGAGCCTGAAGCAGACCGAAGCGCTCTCCGGCGGCGAGGCGGCCCGTCTCTTGATGGCAAAGCTGATGCTCCAACGCCACCCCGTGCTGATCTTCGACGAGCCGACAAACCATTTGGATTTGGAGGCCGTCTCGGCGCTTGCCGAAGGCTTGTCCCAGTTTGCCGGCACTGCGTTTGTCGTCTCGCATGACCGCGACCTCATCTCCGAAATGGCGACCCGCGTCTGGTCCATGACCGAAGACGGCCTTCTCGACTTCCGGGGCACTTACGACGAGTATCTGGAAGCGCACCCGCTGCCGGAGCGGACTAAAAGCGGCGGCTGGTAGAACGGCCACAGCTATGCGGGATAACATCAAGGCCAAAAAATCCGAGCTGCGGGCGACAACCATAAGTGCGTGGGCTTTTGGCACCGCTGCCATCTTTTTCCTCGGCTGCGGCCTTGTTTATCTTGTTTTGTTCGGGTGGCAGGGGGGGCTAAATTGCGTGACGCTTTTCGTCGCCTTCACAATGCTGCTGTTCTTCAGCTATTTAGCCGTATTTTCTTGGGCCGGCGCACAACTTAACGCAAAGTCACTCGCATTTTTGAAGCAGGAAAGGGCAACACAGTTGGCCGCAAAGCAGGCGGGGGTGTGGCCGCCGCCGCCGAAAAAACAATAAGAACCATGCGTTTGAGAACCATGACATGAATGTCACGGCTAATCAGCGAAGACGCTACGAAGTACCGCTTCGCGGCACTGGGATTTATCTTAACGGTTTTGTCTTAGTCCCACGAAGTGGGAGTTTTCGGCGTCCGCGCCCAGTAGCCGTGTGTTTCAACACATGGTTCTGAAACGCACGCGGTTCCTATTTCCCCATGCGCTCTCACCCTCATCTTTGTCATGCGACGCCGCTTCACTACCTGCCTCACATTCTGCAAAGCGGGGCGCTGTACGCGAAAAGCATCACGGCGGGGCAGGGGATTAAGCCTCGCCAAAGCGCAGTCCGGCGCGACAAAATGCTGGGGCTAACCGATTGGGTTCACTTGTCCACGCGCCCGGATACGCCGCTCCTCAAAAACAAGCTGGCACGGGGCTATCCCCATGTGCTGCTCCACTTTGACCGGGAAGCCGTACTCAATCTGCCCGAAGTCGCCCTGCTGCCCTACAATACCAAAGCTTGGCACACCCGCGCGTCCTATGTTCCCGTCATCGATGCCGCCGAAAAAGCCGCCCTGCTACGCCGACACGACGAAGAGCATCAGTTTCCGAGTCTTGAAGTGCTGGTGCATTACGGACTCGACTTCGCACACCTCGCGAAAATCGCGTTTGCCGCCGAAGATGAATATCAGTGGGCGTGTGAGCTGCTTGCAGCGCTCAGGCTGCCGGTCTCCATGCCATTAGCCGCAGACCCGACGCTGGCCGCACTCTACAAACCTGCCGAAACGCGGCTTTCGACCCGTGACTACTTCGCGGCCTGCATTGCGGTAAGCTGCGTGCTGCCGCCGCCGGACATTGCGTTCGACTGACACCCTTCCATGCTCCTCACGCTCTGGCATCATATCACGCAAATCGGCGCACAGTACGGGGTCAACCCGCTGCTGTTCGCCGTGCTGTATCTGGCCCACCACCCGCTGTTCTGGGGAACGATGGCCTGGCTTGCGGCGCGGGTGCGGGCAAAAAAGCCGAGTGCGGGAGTTGTTGCGCTCGGCGTCTTCTTCTGGTTTCTGCCCTACACTTACGTTTTCGTCTTCGGGCGCGGCCTGCCGTGGTGGATTTACACGCTTGCCGCCGGCGCAATCGCCGTCGGCGGCGTTCATGCCGTCCGCGAAGTCCGCCGGCGACTGTCTACAGCGTCAGGCTGAACATGACGAACGGCTTGGGCTTTGTGGTGCCGTGGAAGATGGGAAACTCGACGCCGACCGATGTTAAGAGACCGATGCGAGCGGACAAGTCCGCCGACAGGCCGTGCAGCGAAAGCCGGCCGTCTACCGTGTACCGGCCCGGCCCGTCGAAGTTGATGAGCGACGTGGCAAGGGATGGGCTGAATCCTTCATGGCCGCCGAGCAGAAAGCCCAGCTTGATGGTCCGCGACGGCAGGTTGTCGGGGCGGTGGAACGCGGCGGTCTCGCCGAAGAACCGCGCCCGCAGGAACCTCACGCCGAGGTCCGCCGCCGGGGCCGCGCTGAACTGCGCCCCGTAATGGCCGGAGTTTAGCCAGACAATGTGGGTCCCGCCGAAGTTCTGCGCCAAAAGCTTCGCCTGGTTGGGCAGAATGACCGTATCGTAGTGACCGTTGATCATCAGAACGTCGTCCGGGTTGAAGTGCCTTCGGGGCAGCCAGGTGGACGAGTCAATCGGGGCCATCGCCGCGCTATATGTCTCGTAAGTGTAGCCGCTTTGGAGGATTTGGCGGCGGATCGGACGGGTCAGCACGCCGTCCCAAATGTCTTTCGGGAAGTCCGCACCGCCGACCAGAGTCAGCACGACCTTGACGCGCGGGTCAACGCCCGCGACAACCCCGCTCATGATCCCGCCGAGGCTAATTCCGGCGATGCCCATCCGGCTGGGGTCAACATCGGGCCGACGGGCTAGATAATCCAGCCCGCGCCGGGCATCGAACACGATCTGGCTGAGTGCGCCGACCATATCCGGCACATTCCCCGACAAGATATGCGCGTTGTTGTTGCTTCGAACGGCCGGTGTCCGGTTCAAGCTGTACGGCTCGACTACCATCAGCGCCTCGACATTGGCGCGGACAAGTGCCCGGCAGAGCAGGAAGCCGCTTTTCGTCGAGCTGGGGTTGAACTCATGTAGCACGACCATGGCGGGGTGGGGACCAGGACCCGGCGGCACGAACAAATAGGCCGTCACCGTGTTGTTGACGGCGTAGGGAGTTTTGATGAGGCTTGGAAAAGTCAGCGTCGTGATCTGAACGCCGTTCTCACTTCCATAAGGCTTCTCCGTGACGGGAAACGGCGCGGCCTGATCGTAATCGAAATAGTGAGGGTTCACGCCGAACGGCAAGGCCGAAGCGGTTGAAGCGAAAGCCGAAGCGGTTGGGACATTCGAGGTATCCGCAGATGCGAGTGAAGCGGGAAGCAGCAGGCAGACGAAAGCAGCACAAAATCGCAAAAACTTGTTTATGAGACGTTCCTCTAGTTCTATTTATGAGTTCCAAGCATGTTGTCTGGGCAGCCGCAGCCGAGGGAGTAAACTCCACTCGCTAAATTACGTCCTTCGAACGGCTTGTAAACAGCCGCATTTTCCTCATCCGAAGGATGCTATTCAGCGAGTGCAGTTTACTCCCTCGCTCTATGTTGTCTTAGGGGGCAATTTGGGTAACACTCAAAAGACACCGTTTTGAGAGGATACCCGAAATGACCGACCATGCCGCACACGCTGAGAGCGTGAAGAAAATCGCCGATTTAATCAAATCCATAGACTTCGGTATGCTGACGACCGTTGATGCCGAAGGCCGCCTACATTCCCGCCCGATGTCGTCAAACAAAGAAGTAGAATACGACGGCGATGTTTGGTTCTTCACCTATGCCAGCACACCCAAAGTCTACGAGATCGAAAAAGAGCCATATGTGAATGTCGCATTCTCCGACCCGAAGACCCAGACCTATGTTTCACTGTCAGGCCGCGCCGAGCTTGTCCGCGACCCCGCGAAGATTAAAGAGCTGTGGCAGCCGTCGCTCAAAGCCTGGTTCCCGAAGGGCTTGGACGAACCCGACATTGCCTTGATCAAGATCAACGCCGATCAGGCCGAATACTGGGACAGCCCCGCGTCTCCAATCGCCCATGCTATCAGCCTTGCCAAAGGAGTGCTGACCGGCCAGCCCGCCCAGAGCGGCGAAAATGAAAAGGTGGATTTGTAGGAACCAGGCCCGCCCCAGTTCTGGGGAGCCGGAGTAAGAACATGTTATCGTGCTGCCTCTTCTCCATATTGCTCCCCAGAATTGGGCCAGGGGGACATCTCTTCTAAAGACGCCAACAACTCCGCTACCGTTCCCAAACGCTTGATTGCTTCAAACTCCACGAAATTCCCCTGCTTACTCGCGAGGTTCAGCCATTGCTTCAGGCGGCAGACCAGAAAATGGTCGGTGCGCTTATCCGCCCCCGTCTTGCCCTCGATCTGCGTCGTTAGCGCAAGCAGTCGCTTTAGATGCGGCACCCAGTCAATTGGCTGGGCGGTATCAGCAGAACAAGGCTGTGTCGCAATCCCCAGCTCACACGCGATCTGTTGCGGTAAGTATGGGTTCGCCAGCGCCCCGCGCCCCAGCATGAAGTGATCACACCCCGTCTGCTCACGGCAGCGATTGAAGTCGGATACAGACCAAAGATCGCCGTTTGCGACGACCGGAATAGACAGCCGCTCCCGAACCTGTCCAATTCGCACCCAGTCGGCGGGCGGCGCGTAGCCCTGCATCTTTGTCCTGCCGTGAATCGTGATCCATGCCGCGCCCCCGGCGGCAGCGCGGTCGGCATTCTCGAAAATTGCGTCGGCGACGTCCCAGCCCAGGCGCAGCTTTGCGGAAACAGGAACAGCGGGCGGCAGCGCGGCTCGGACTGCGGCAACAATGGCTTCAATCCGTGCCGGGAACCGCAAAATCGCCGCGCCGCCGTCATGCCGGTTGACCGTCGGGGCCGGGCAGCCAAAGTTGATGTCAATGGCGCTTGCGCCTGCGCTGACGGCAACGACTGCCGCTTCCGCCATACGTCCGGGATCGCCGCCGAGAAGCTGCACCGCCACCGGCAGGCCGCTGGGCGTTTTCGCGCCGCGCATCAGCTCCGGCACATGGCGCAGAAACAGCTTCGCCGGCGGCACGTCCCCGCTGACCCGCAGGAACTCGGAGACGGCGAACGTAAACGCGCCGCTTTCGCCCTGATACGCCCGCATCGGCGCGTCGGTGAGGCCCTGCATGGGAGCAAGGATTAAGGCTGGTAGATTGGGTGACAGCATAACAAGGAACCCCTCCCGCTCGTCCCTGGCACTTGCGGCATCCTGCCTCAGTGTCGCTCCCTCAGCACTGGCTCCCTGGAAGGCCCCTGTTAGGGAAGGGCTGGAGATTTTAGCCCAACGGCTTGAGCGTTGCCGACTCCGGCACTTGTTCTTGATTGCCCTTCCCTAGTCTTGCGGCATCCTGCCTCAGAAACAGGGGCCTTCCAGGG
>JAABUQ010000157.1_pt1 | contig 144802 bp, 137 predicted proteins | sample 5560001 | NCBI WGS metagenome assembly JAABUQ01 (sample SAMN10711888, study PRJNA513371) | rock metagenome | isolation source: Antarctica rocks | place: Antarctica: Victoria Land, Finger Mt nord | collected 2015-12-18
GCGTGGGGGGAACCCGCCCGCCCCGGCTTTCCCCAGAGGGGAAACGGGAAAGGGGCAATCCGATTCCTCGCTGCCGCAGGCTGGTTTTGCCTCCTAAAAAGCTTGACTTTCATCATGAATGCTAAGCAAGAAATAAGCTTTGCCAACATGCGCCGCTTTGGCAGAGGTTGTCTCGGTTTGCGGGATCGCTAGGTTCATGACTCCCTCGCGACACAGCTCACATCAATGCGCCGCTCCCGCCATACGGTACCCCTGCCATACATATTCCAGCGCCTCAGGTAGAGTCTGTTGCTTCACAGCGCGGTCCGTGTGCCCCGCGTTACGCGCAAATACAAATTGGTAATGATAGCCCTTGGCGGCCAGCACTTTGGCCATCCTCTCATTGGCCATCACCCAGTCGTGCATGTTGTCCCGCATGACATTCGGATTGAGAAGATCTCTGTCGCCCACTTCCATCCAGATCCGTAACGGCTTCGCCGGGCTGTTCGGGATGAGGTGTTCATGGAACTCCCATGCGCCGTGCGGGCTCTCCGGGTTTGGCGGCCACTGCTGGTTTACGTAGGTCCCTGAGTAAGTGAGAACGCGCCGGTACAGCTCTGGGTGATACCACGCCATGATCAACGCGCAGGAGCCGCCCGAACTGCCGCCCATAGTCGCGCGCCCCTCGGGATCTTTCGTCAGTTTCAAGTTGTATTGCTTCTCCACCAAAGGCAACACTTCTTTCTCGACGAACTCCGCGTACCGGCCTGACATGGTGTCATATTCCAGGCCGCGTTCGCTCCCCTGCGCATCGCCCCCGCCGTTGCTGATGGAGATCGCAATCATCACCGGCGCCCGATGCTCGGCGATCAAATTGTCCAGAGCCGTGAACAACGCCCGGTCGGGTCCGTCCGCCCCAATGATGAACGGCGCCTCCGTGCCCGCGACATATTGCTTAGGGACATACACAGCCACTTGGCGAGTGTACGGAGCCGGATGGCTGGTCGTGACCACCATCTTGGCGGGGTCGCTCGGGTCCGCCGTGCCGGAAGTGTTGGCCTCGTGCGCGATGCCCGGATAGATCTTGCTGTCGCTCGATTCTATAGTGAAGGTAGAGACCGTTCCCTGCGGCACGCCTTCCGTCACCGTAATCTCCGGCGCCGGATTGTGCGTAGGGCCAATGATAAAGTTTCCATCCGCATTCGCCGGAGCATTGCTGCCGTCAGCTAGCTCCTTCGCCGTCACATAACCGGGCGTGTGCGGATCACGGGTAGGCGGCGTCGGCCGCACCGGGCGTGAGCCCGCGGCCGGAGCTTGACCCATCGCCGGATCCAATCCAGTCATCAGACTAATCAAGAACGCAATGCTGAGAAGACGCAACATGAGAGACTCCTTCTTGTCTTAGCGCCGACGCCAACGACCCGCGCCAAAGCAACTCGGCGAAATCATCACCGATCCTATCTCAACACCCGCTACGGCATCTTTGCTGCCGCGAGTAGAACATCGAGCGCTACGCCACTCGTTCAAAGTTGAACAGTTGCTTCAGCAACTTACAAAGCAGAACCGTTGTTCATCTCGGAACCGTAATGAATAGAAGATAAGACAGCGTCGGCCCGCGATGTTACCGCAAAGCCTGCTCCAATCGCTTAGGTCAGGCGGGCGTTCACCCTATATACTTGCCTAACACGCCTTCTGGTGGTGGGGTTGGAGGTGTGCGGTGAGTGCTTCGCGGCACGACATCCTGAAGGCCGTTCATCCCTATGGATGCAGGCAGAGGTGGATAATGGCAGTCCGCTTTTACTGTGACGAAAGCGAGGATAAAGAGTCCAAGGTTTTGTCTCTTGCAGGCTTCATCGGCATTGCGGAAGACTGGGATGCCCTTCAAGAGAAATGGATAGCGCGAGTAAAGCCCACTGGCGTTTCGGCGTATCACATGACCGACTGCGATAACGGGTGGGGGGAGTTCACGGATTCAAAGGGATGGAATAAGAGAGACCGCACACAATTAACAATGGACCTGGTTGAAATACTTTGTGAGCACAAGGTCTTCCTGCTTGGCCTGTCAGTTTTGCTTGACGACTATAGAAGCATTCCGCCATTCCCCGGAACCGATAAATTGCTAGGTCTGGATAAGTGGCACCTATTGTTTCAGGGGATATTCATGTATGCGGAGATGCTACTTGGCCCAGAGGCTCCGCCAGAAGAAACGATTGCATCTTTCTTTGACTGGAAAGACAAAAAGGGTGCAGCGGACTATTTCTTTAGAGACTTTCAAAGCAAGAGACACATACTCCCGTGGGTAAATCGGATCGGAACATTAACGTTTGGCCACAAAGAATTCGATGTCCCTGGTAGCATCCCACTGCTACAGACGGCTGATATCGCCGCAGTAGAAACGCGCAAGGCGCTAGCTAACCCGATAACTCATCCACATCTGCCAGAAAGAAAATCCCTGACTCGGTTAAAACAAACCGGTCGGGTGTGGCTGTTACACCTTGACAAGCTCCTGTTGGAAGGTCTGTATGAAGGCAAAAAGAAGTTACTCGGGCTACCGAACAATGCGGAAGAAGCATTGCTAAAGGCGAGAACACGAACGTTAGAGGAGTTCCTGAAAAGAAACGCAGTCAAAGATGCCCGGACTGGTGCGTAATGATGGTTGGAGGAGTGAACATGAAAACAGATCTGGCGACTCCACCGGAGTGCATCGAAGGATCGGAAGCATTTCGCCGGTTCGACGTTTTAGGCTGCATAGACAGATTTGTTGACATTTGTTCAGCGACTGTAGCCAAGTCGACGTACAAGTCTTTGTAGTGGGAACCTTGTACAACAAGGAAGCAAGCCCGCCGCCTTATACACGCTGACATGTACTTAACAGCATATGTAGTTAAGAGCATCTTCTATCGATGAAGTGGACGGTTGGCCTGCATGACGATTTCGCGCCGGAACTCGCCGAACTGGCCGAAGAGGTACAGGATGAGCTACTGGCCCTGATGGGACACTTTCCGAAATCGGACCTCATCTCGGTCGGCCGCGCGTGGATACCATTAATGGGTCGCGCCACGCCAATATGAAGGAGCTGTGCTTCGATGCCGATGAGGGCGTTTGGCGGTTCGCCTTCGCCTTTGATCCGCAGCGGCAGGCCGTCATCCTGTGCGGCGGTGATAAGTCCGGCGGCGGCAAAGAGCGGTTCTATAAGCGCTTGATCGACAAGGCAGACGACCGGTTCGACGCCCATCTAAGGCAGCTTAGTACCAAAGGAAAGAAGCGATGAAATTTCTCGATCAACTGCTTAGGGACTTGCCCCCCGCTCGGCGCAAGAAAGTCCAGGCGCGCACAGCAGAACTTACCGCCGAGGAACTGACTCTCCAGCAGCTGCGCAAGGCACATCAGAAAACGCAGGCACATATGGCAGAGACGCTTGGCATGACGCAGGATCAGGTCTCCCGGCTGGAACACCGCAGTGATGTGCTGCTCTCGACTTTGCGTCGCTATGTCAAAGGCATGGGCGGCGATCTCTCTCTAATCGCCGAGTTCCCTAATCACAGACCCGTAAAGATCGCCGGTCTCGCGGACCTCCCTAGCCCCTCCCTAACCCCTCCCGCAGCACGCGCAAGGCACACCCCGCCCTGATCTGATCCAGTAACAGCTCGCGAAAATAAATTCCTCTCGAAACTTCTCAATCACTTACCCCCCAAGCCGCGCGCCGAACCCACCCCGCACATTTGCTTCCCCGTGCTACTCTGCTGCCGGGCAAGGCCGGTCATCCGCCGTCTCTTGCCCTTTTCATTTTGGGGAGACAGACACGCCAATGACACCTCGTCAAGCCCGCAGAGAACGCCGCGAAGCTGATCGCAAAACAAAGAAGCTCGCGCTGAAGAAAAGCCGCCTGGCTCACAACCGTCCGCTCACGAACGAAACGTACCCCGAAATCCAACCGCGCTGGAATCCCGAGCTCGAAGACGAGTTCCCCCGCGAACTGCAGATCCGCAACAACGCCATGATGGACCGCATCGCCCTCAAAGCCGGACTCCCCATCCTGCCCCCAGCGCTACTCGGCGACGCGAAGATGGCAAGGGATGAGCCCGCGCTCCTCAGCCAGGCGAAGATGGCAAGGGATGAGCCAGCGGTCCGCAGCCAGGCGAACGCGTTGCGGAATGGCTTCGTTTCGCAAAACGGCCAACCTCCCCGTCCCCGCGCCGAAATCAACCGCGCCAACGCCCAGCTCTCATCCGGTCCGCGCACGCCCGAAGGCAAGTTGGCTTCGTCTCGCAATTCAACCAAGCACGGCCTAGCCTCCGGCCAGCTCATCATTCCCGGCGAGGATCGCGCCACCTTTGAAGCGCTCCTGCATAACCTGCTTGACGAACACCACCCCGCGACCCCCACCGAAGAACTCCTCGTCACCCGGATGGCCCAATCCCATTGGCTCACCCAGCGCGCCATTCGCTTCCAAAACGAGTGCTTCACCGCAGCCGCAGTCAACGAAAAGCAGCTGGCCCTCTACCTTCGCTACCAAACCACGCATGAGCGCGCCTTCTATAAAGCTCTGAACACACTTATCCAACTCAAGAAAGCGCAGCGCCGGAATCAGACTGGCTTCGTTTCGCAGGAACACCCGGCACGCCCTCGCGCGCACGCTGGCTTCGTTTCGCACGCTACCGCCGCAGCACACTCTCATCCGCAGTTCGTTCGGCAAAATCCCCCGGCAGAAGCAACCCCATCCGATTCTCAGCTGTCAAAGGAGGCTTTCGCCGCCTAGTTTGCGCACATCCCATCTGTCGGGCAACTGCGACAAGACTGAAAGAACGCTAAGCCGGGTGCGTTATGAGTCGTCGCGATCCACCCCGGACCCCTTGCCAAGCGAGCGAACGGTCGAAGCTCACGAGGGTTCCCCTGTGCCGTGAAGCTAGGCCAAGCAGGTACGCGTCAGTTACCTGGCGTGTTCCGGCAATCAGCGCGCTATCGAAGGCTGAATCGTCAGCGATGGATAGGTCATCATGCCAAAATTCGTAGGACTTCTTAAATTCTGCCTTCAATGCATTCAGAATTTGAATCACCTCTGTGGGCGTGCGTTGGCCGCTAGGATAAGCCGCTTGCGAGAGTACTCGCACCGTTCCGTTTTCAGTGATGGGGCATGTTGCCCATCCAGATCGATGGCGCTTCGTAAACCAATTCTCAATCGCTTCGTGTCCCACGTGATCGGAATCCACCAGGGCGATAATCGCATTCACGTCCAGCAGCGCAGCCATCGCGCTAAGCGTCTCTTTCAAGAAGCTCTTTCACCGCTTGCGTGGTCACCGGTTGGGTGCCGGGTTTTCGGGAAAGAATGGGGATCGCTCCACGCCGCACGGAAACTTTCCCTTCGGCTGGAGGCCGCTACGAACCAGGTCGGACAGCACGCGCCCCAAGCTCTGCTCCCGCTCCTGGGCTAAATGCTTTGCCGCACGCAGCACATCTTCGTCAAGATCCACTGTGGTCCGCATGAGATGGAGAATAGCGATTCTGATGAGATGACGTCAAGATGAGCAGACATCAAACTCCAGCTACAATTTGCTCCTGCTTCCGGTCATATACTCGGCACAATGCGACACAGCACTGATCAGCTGGTTCAACGCAGCGGCAGCATCCATTTCCTCGAAACCACCTGGCAGGACGTGCCTACTCACTGCGAACAATGCGCAAGAGTCTCGCTTTCACGCTGACAGCGGTCCTTATCCTCGCCATCGGAATCGGCGGCAACACCGCCATGTTCACGCTGATCCGCACCGTGTTGTTGAAGCCGCTTCAATACCCCGATCCGGACCGGCTGGTGCGAGTGTCCCTCGACGATTTAAACCAACAGCGCGACGGTTCCTTCACGCTGCTGCGCCTGGAGGAAATGAGGGCCTCCGCCCACTCCTTCAGCGGGATCGGAGCGTTTCTCAAATTCCCGGAAGACGTTTCGCTCTCACGCCGCGGCAGGCCAGAGGCCCTGAAAGGCGCACGCGTGTCGGCGAACTTTTTCGACATCTTGGGAGTGAAGCCACTGCTGGGCCGCAGCTTTCTTCCCCAGGAAGATACGCCCGGTGGCCCCGCGGTGGCGATGATCAGCGCCAGGTTGTGGAAAGGCCCCTTTGCAGGCGACCGGCAGACGGCGGGCAAGACAGCCACTCTCAATTCCACGCCCTACACCATCATTGGCGTGCTGCCGGAAAGCTTTGCATTTCCCTTTCCAGGCGCCGACGTATGGCTGACCAAACCCGCCGAGTGGTCCGTTCTCCTGCCTCGCTACTGGCCCCACGTCACGCTGCTGAACGGCTTCGCAAGATTGAAGCCATCAGCCAGTCTCGACCAGGCTCGCGCTGAGATGGATGTCTTGAACCGTCGCTACCTTCTCTTGCACCCTGAGCGCACGGATGCCAAGGAGGGCGTAACAATAAACCTCGCGCTGCTCAGCGATCACCTTGTCGCCAAGACGCGCCCCACGCTTTGGGTTTTGTTCGGCGCAGTTGTCTTCGTATTGTTGATCGCATGCGCCAACGTCGCGGGCCTTCTCCTGGCGCGATCGAACTCCCGCTCGCGTGAATTTGCCGTCAGGGCCGCCATGGGAGCTCCTCGAAGCCGCTTGCTCCGTCAGCTATTGCTTGAAAGCCTCATGCTGGCCCTGGCGGGCGGGGTAGCCGGCGTGTTGCTCGCCACCTGGGCTTTGAAACTGATCCAATACGCCAGCGCGTTCAATCTGCCGCGCGTTCAAGAAACCCGGCTGGACGGCACGATGCTCGGATTTACCATTGCTCTTTCCATCGCTACCGGCATTCTGTTCGGACTGCTCCCATCAATCAAGGCCTCACGCCGGGATCTTGCCCACGAATTACTTGCCGGCGGCGCCGGCGCTGCAAGAGGATCATCTGCACGGCGAAGAATGCTCGGCGTCAATACCCGTGCACTATTGGTAGTGGGACAGATTTCCTTGTCCATCGTATTACTGGTTGGCGCCGCCCTGCTACTTGAGAGCTTTGCTCGCCTGCGCAGTGTGGACCCGGGATTTCAGCCGGAGAACCTGCTCACGATGAAGATTGCTTTGCCGCCCACCCGCTATGACACGGATCAAAAGAAGACTGCATTCTTTCGCCAACTGGTCGAGCGCGTTCAGGCGGTCCCCGGAGTGCGCAATGCCGCGGTCGCGCTATCCATTCCGACCACCTTGGGTTGGCTTGGAACGAACGTACTGGCCCAGGGCCAGCCGCTGGTCGATGGCGCAAAACAGCCATCGGCTCGATTGCAGAGCGTCACGCCCGGATACTTTCGCACTCTCGCAATTCCCTTACGCCGCGGTCGGGAGTTCACGCTGCGCGACAACCTTCCAGGCGCTCCGGCCGCAGCCATTATCAACGAAAGCTTTGCCCGCCGGTTTTGGCCCGCCTATCCGCGCGGTTAGGATCCCGTCGGCCAACATCTGCGCGAGGGCGCTGACCGAACTGGTTGGGTGGAGATCGTTGGAATTGTCGCCGACGTGCACGAGGGAGACTTGACGGCAGATTCAGGATCGGAGTTTTATGTCCCCACTGCCGTGCACCCTCCGCAAACGGCTTACCTGGTGATGCGTACTGAACGCGACCCGCTGCTATTCATCAACGCCGCTCGCCGCCAGGTAATCGCCATCGACAGTGACCAGCCCGTCTCCGGCATCAGCACCATGGAAGGCTTGCTGGACGCGACTCTGGGTCAACGACGCTTTACCATGTTGCTGCTGGCATCGTTCGCCGCGGTTGCGCTACTGCTCGCCGTGGTAGCAATCTACGGAGTGATTGCGTATTCGGTCGCGCAACGCACCCAGGAATTGGGCATCCGGCGCGCTTTAGGGGCCCAGCGAGGCGACATTCTTCAGCTTGTGCTCGGTCAGGGGCTCTGGCTGGCGCTAGTCGGCGTTGCCCTCGGTATCACAGGCGCCTTCGCGCTCACACGCCTGATAAAGACCCTCCTTTTTCAAGTCAGCGCCAATGATCCTGCCACCTTCGTCACCGTCGCGCTGCTGTTTGTCGCTGTGGCGCTGCTCGCTAGTTACATACCGGCACGGCGCGCGTCACAGATTGATCCAATGGAGGCCTTACGCCTTGGGTAACAAACTAGCCGCCTGCATGCCCGCAGCATTCGTGATAGAACTTATGGAATCCATTCGGCAGGAGGTGCCCCATTTCCCGTAACGTAGGATTGAGCGGCGCGGCAGATCCACGAGAGGTCTCGCGAGCGGTTTCGCGCAGCCGCCGCGACTTCCTGCGCGCTGCCACCGGTGCGACCGCCGGAGCAGCAGCGCTGTTCGGTTTCGCCCCCAGCCTCGGAATGGCGATTCCCAGGGCCAGGAAAGCCGTGGTGGTCACTTTCGGCGGTGGGGCGCGCGACGAGGAAACGTTCATGCCGGAAGGTCAAGAGAACATTCCCCACCTTCTGAATGAGCTCATTCCACGGTCCACGTTCTTCACCCAGGTGGTCAATCGCGGAATCCTCGGCCACTATGTAGCCACCGCAAGTTTGGCTACGGGTGTGTACGAGACCTTCAATAATTTTGCGGCGGTCGCGCCAGAAAATCCAACCGTCTTCGAATACTTCCGCAAAGACTTAAAGCGGCCCCCAACCGATGCGTGGGTGGTGGCCCCGAGTAACGGTTTCAACCGCATTGGCGAGAGCGCACACAGGTCCTATGGAGCGGGATTGGGCGCCGGAGTGATTCTGCCGAAGCGATTGCTGCGTTCGGCTCTGTCCCCCGCGGCAGGCGATGACTTGTACGATCATCTGCTGCGTGACAACTACGAAACCCCGATGTATACGCCGGACCCTTTGTTAACTTCCGGTGGTGGAGCGGCGGAGCTGCATGAGATGGCCGAGTTGTTGAAGCTTTCTATCGCCGACTTCGGAGCGCATGCACGTAGCCTCGGAAGCCCCGATGAATTGTCGGTCTATATCGCAAAGCAACTGATGCGGCAGTTGGCGCCAAGCTTACTCTGGATCACGCTGCATGACATCGACATTGCGCATTCCGGCGCATATTCTTTGTATGTGGACGCTATCCGCCGTTCAGACCGGCTATGCGCGGAGATCTGGAAGGCTATCGAGAGCGAACCGGAGTACGCCGGCAAGACCACGATGTTCATTTTGCCCGATTTCGGGAGGGACTCGGATATGGAATCGGGCGGCAATGGTTTTCAGCATCACAGGACTGGCGATGCAATGTCACGCACGACCTGGATGATGGCGATGGGACCCGGCGTGCATCAGAACCGCGTAGTGGATAGGGCCGTGGAATCCACAGACCTGGTGCCGACACTCGGGGCAGTGCTGGGGTTTTCTCCCGTGTTTGCGCAAGGCAAGCCACTGGCTGAGCTTGCCTGATCGATGTCGCGTGACTTTCAATGACGCCGAGCGAGCTTAAACCAGAGCAGTTTAGGGAGTATCCGCCCCAGGCTCGGCAGATCGCGGCCGCGCGAATTGCTGAGCTGAGGCAGATGCCCTTAGGGTTCCTGCCGCTGTTGCTGCGAGAGCTGATTGCCTATGACTGGAAATTCCCGGCAGAGCGAAACGAGCTGGAGCATCAGTTCGCCTACTTAAGCGCAATGTCGCCACAGCAACTGAAGCGCGAGATGTCGCCGTTTGAAAAGCTGCGTCTCTCACCGCAGCTGGAGCAGGTGGATTGGGTGAACCGACCAGCTCAGTTTTCAGAGAAACTGGCTTCGCATCTCTGGGCGACACACCAGATGGATGCATTCCGTTCCGCTTCCGTGGGGTATGTGCATAAGCTGAATGCCGCCGCCCCGCAAGAGACCTTGCCGATAGCGCGGTTAGGCGTCGCAATGATCGGGCAAGGCGTGACGGAAAGCCGCTATCCGCTGTTTCGTAAGCTGCGGCCGCATGGAGTTTACTTCACTAACGTGAAACCGGCGAACGGCAAGCAGATTCTATTTGACGCGGTGGCGGCGCGCGCCAAGGCGCAGCCCATTCCGTTTGGACATTGGTACATCGAAGGCGGCGAGAGCGAAACGGCGTGCGCGGGGCTGACGTCCGTTTCGTATCAATCGCTCGCTCGAGTACGGACCGCCCTGCTGGCGAAGATGCGGGGCATGACGCAGGCGGGAAGCGGAGGTCCGGAGGCGTTGCGGACCACTCTGGCTCAAATGCAGCCTGACGATATCGGTCTCAGCGGCACGGGCGCGCAGGCCGTGTTGAACCGCTTCGCGGTGAGTGTATTGGCCGAGGGTTCAGGAACCCAGATCTTCAGCACGACGTTTGTGCAGTGGTCCGCGCGGGAAGCTTTGCGGCGAGCGCAACCTGTGACGCTGCTGACGCGGTATGCGCCACGCCAGCAGGAACAATCGATGGAAAAGCTGTTGGCCGGTACGCAGCATAACGCTGTGCCTGATGCAGCCGGTTCGCTTGTGGATGCCGACATGGGCGCATATTACACGTGGATCAACCAGCAGCGCTTGACGGGCGCCCACCAGGCTTCGTTTCTGGTGTGGTTTGAAGGTCACAATCAGGCGCTGGCGATTGGGCCTTCACTCAAGCCCGGCAGCGAAGATGGCATTGGCCTGTCTATCGAAGAGTTACTCAGGCGTTTGACTTAGCGAAAAACCGCCGGCGCCCGCTGCCCGGCTAGGCAAATCTCTAGCGATTGGAATTAAAATTGACTCACTCGGGTGTTTTTACTTAGACGGAGTGTGCGAACTGGAACGAACCTGTCGTCTTATATCTGACAGCCATGCGACAATGTATCTCCTCTCTTCTGAACGGAAAATAGCGCTTCACATGAACTCGCCACAGGAATGCCTCAGGGTGCTCGCGACAAAGTTGGTGGTGATAGCTGGGCTTGTTCTACTTCCCCAACTCATCAGCGCCGCAGTGCTGCCGGCGAGTACCTTTTTAGAGGTCAGGTTGTCATCGGCGACCGGGTCCCGCATTTCGCACGCGGGCGACACTGTGAACGCTACTGTGATCGCGCCGGTGTTCGTCGGCGGCCGGCTGTTGATCCCGCAAGGCGCGGTCGTTTCCGGGGCAGTCGAAGAAGCTGGACGGCTTGGCTATGGGCTGAAGCACAGCACATCCAACATGCAATACCGCTTCACCAGCTTGCAGTTGACGGACGGAACCACCGTTCCGATTGATGCCGGTGTCGCGCAGGTGGAAACCGCCAAGGAGCGGGTGAATGCCGACGGACTGATACGTGGTATCTACCCGACCGCGAATGTCTCATCGAGCTTGGCCTCCTACGTCATTCCATTGTTGTGGATCTCCCCGCACTTCGGCTTGCCCTTCCTGGGAATCAAGGTTGTGATCGCCAGATCTCCGGATCCCGAAATCTCTTTCCCGGCCGGAACCGAATTCATTCTCCGCCTCGCCGCGGATGCCACCATCCCCTATCGAGCAACGCCTGCAAGTGCCATTCCGCAGCTCTCCTACCAGGACATGGCCGCCGTACACCGGGTACTCGCGAAACTTCCTCAGCAGCGCACGAATCGGGGGCCCAATCACCCATCCGACTTGGTGAATATTCTGTTCCTGGGAAATCGCGACGCGCTCAACAGGGTTTTCCACGCGGCAGGGTGGTCGGGCGCGCACCAGCAGTCGCTTAGGTCCATCTTCGGCATGTATCACTGCATGGTCCAGCGTATGGGCTACAGCATGGCGCCGATGGGGCGGTTGACATTGAATGGAGTGAGAGCCGATCTTGGTTATCAGAAGAGCCTCAATACCTTTTCAAAGCGTCACCACGTGCGCTTGTGGAAGCAACAAGAAGATGAAGCTTGGCTGAGCTCGGCAAGCGAGGATGTTGGTTACCGTCTCCGCAACATGCACCTGACGCACGCTACCGATCCGGTTATCGACAACGAGCGGAACAAGGTGCTCAACGACCTGGCTTTCACCGGATGCCTGGATGCCGCCGCCTTGGTTCCACGTGTTATGGCTGACCAGCAAGAGACTTCCATCAAGACCGATGGCCGAATTGCGGTCCTTCGCTTGAATGACTGCGAGCAGCCACGCATCGTGGAAAAGGAGAGTACGGCCGGCAAGCAACGGCCTCGGGCTATTCAAGCTTTAGTCGCGCTGCGGAATGACCTTATTCGGAACAACCCCGTCTTTCTCGCTTACAACAGCATGAAACTGCTGTACGACCGCCGGTCAGGCCGGGGAAGCGGCGCCGGAGCCTCCAAGCAGCAGAAGACAGGCGCGCCGGAAGTGAACGTGCAGAGCGCGTGGATCCGCCCCAGCGTTCTGGATGCAGCAGCACAAACAAATTAGCAAAGGCCCCGGCCCGCGCTGTCGTTCCTTTTTGCGCTCCACCATCAATTTAGCAAGCCGCTGATCCATCTCCCCCCACTGGCCTGAGTGTTACCTGGCCTATTCCCGCCATACGCCCCTTGATTTGCACTAGCCGCGTGAGCGCAACTCGGCTGGGGGGCTGAAGCATCACTCTAGAGAGGGAGTGCTCCCATAGCGGAATCATCCGCTGTGCGTAGCTAAATTGGGGAAGGATTATCAGTGCAGACTTCAGAAATTCTCAGCGCCTGGGGCAAGATCCTCAAGAGCGAACCGCCTTCGCTCTCAATCGAGATTACCCGTGAATGCCCGTTGCGTTGCCCGGGATGCTATGCGTACCAGGACACGCATCTAGGCGGTGGCGTAACCCTGCGTGAATTGAACGACCGTAAAGGACAACACTTGGTGGATGGAGTTCTCGAAGTAGTAGACCGCCTGAAGCCTCTACACCTGTCAATCGTTGGCGGCGATCCTCTGGTACGCTACCGCGAGTTGGAAACGATGGTTCCACTGCTGCTCAATCGCGGCGTTCACGTGCAGATTGTCACTAGTGCCTTCAGGGCGCTTGCGCCGGAGTGGGCCACGCTACCCCACCTGAATGTCGTGGTCTCCATCGACGGATTACAACCAGAGCACGATATACGGCGCACGCCGGCGACCTACGACCGCATTCTCAAGAGCATCAAAGGTCAAAACGTCACCATTCATTCCACCATTACCGGACAGATGATGAAGCGGCCCGGGTATTTGCAGGAATTCCTGGAGTTCTGGACCCCTAGGCCGGAAATAAAAAAAGTCTGGTTCAGCCTCTTCACTCCGCAAATAGGGGAGGATCTGCCTGAGATATTGACCGCACAGGAACGTACTGCCGTTATCACCGACTTGCTGGAATTGCGCAGAAAATTCCCGAAGCTCGATATGCCGGAGGGATTGATCCGGCAACTTGCTACGCCTCCGCATGGGCCGGGGGACTGCGTTTTTGCGCTCACTACGCAGACCATTTCGGCGGACCTCAAAACGAAAATCACACCCTGCCAGTTCGGTGGCAACCCGGACTGCGCCTCATGCGGGTGCATCGCGTCCATGGGATTAGCTGCTGTTGCCGCGCACAAGCTGGGCGGCTTCATCCCCGTTAGGGCGATCTTCAAGACGTCGATCAAAATTGGCAAACTTCGATCCAGGCTGAGAGCGGAGCCGCCTGCGCCGCCAACTCAGCTACTCCGCGTACTGCCTTAGTCGCATCATTGGGCCGGCGCTAAAGACGCCAGATAGTTGCCGTATCCCACGATAACGGTGGACCCGAGTAGCACCGCGAGACCGAGCACGAGCAGGCGTACAGCGGCGCGGCCTGCGCCTTTCCACTCCTTGAGCCCGACGCCCCACAGCGTGCTGAAAATGACGATGCTGGCCATGTGAAGCGTCCAACTCGAGAACGTGTAGCGCCCCATTTTCGTCTCGCCCATGCTGTAAAAGAAGAACTGCATGTACCAGGTCACACCGGCTACAGCACATAGCAGATAGTTCGAAGCGAGTGGAGAAGCAAGATATTCGTGGCCCGTCTTGTTGCGCACGTTGAGGTAGACAGTCCAGATGAAGTTGGTGGTAAAACCGCCGAGAAGGACCACGACCAACACGGGTAGGCCTTGCCAAAGCGGCGGAGTTCCCGCGCGAACGGTGAGGGCTTTTATAGGGTCGCCCGCCGCCAGGCCGTAAGCGAAACAAGCGCTCATTATGCCCGACACGGCCGCGACGACGAACCCCTTCTTCAAGTTAAATTCCTTGATGGAGGCTTGCTGCATTTCGACCGGTACGGAACGTTCTTTCCGAACGCCGGCCAGTCCCGCGATGGCAATTCCCACCAGGCAAACGACGATCCCAAGCAGGACCACTCGTCCCGGAGTCGTACCCATCACCTGGCTAGCAAAAGTGCCGTTGAAGATGGGCGGCATGAGCGTGCCGAACGCCGCGCACAGTCCCATCACAATCGCCATCCCGAGAGACAGCCCCAGATATCGCATCGTGAGTCCGAAGGTGAGACCGCCCACGCCCCAGAGCAGTCCAAACAGGTAACACCAAAACAGCGTGCTCGGCGAAGCGGCGCCAAGAACAGCCAGAAGGCTCCTGGTCAATAATGATGCGAACAGCCAGGGCGCGAGGATCCAGCTAAAGACTCCGCCCACCAGCCAATAGGTCTCCCAAGACCATCTCTTTACGCCGCGATACGGCACGTAGAAGCTGCCTGAGGCGAGCCCTCCTAACCAATGAAAAAACACGCCCAGCGCTGGGTTTGACGTCATCCGTATCTACCGCAAGAATGCTTCCTGCAACCCTCCGTCCACGGGAATGATGTGGCCGGTTGTCTTTGCGCTCTCCTCGCCCGCCAGCCAGACAATGGCATTCGCGCAGTCTTGCGGAAGGATAGGCCTGCGTGTAAGCGTGCGCTGAGCGTAGAAGTTAGCGAGCTTCGTCCGGAGTTCTTCGGTCGATTCGGCGTCAGAGAACTCGATCTTATATTTCCGCAGCGACTGAATGACACGCTCCCGCGGGAACATCGTCGAGCCCGCCACCACAGTCGCAGGAGCGATGCCATTCACGCGAACCAGCGGCGCCAAGCTCACTGCAAGCTCTCGGATCAAGTGATTCAGTGCGGCCTTGCTAATGTCATATGCTTCGCTGCCGTCTTTAGGAACAACCGCGTTCGCGGAGCTGGATAACACGAGAGTGGCGGACAGCTTTTGATCGCGCAGGATCCAGCCCACTTCGCGCGCCAGGAGGTAGTTTCCAGTTACATTGATCTCAAACGTTGTGGCCCACTGCGACTCAGTGAGCTGACCACCAACATCTGTACCCACCGGGAAGATAGCGGCGGTATTGACGATGCCATCGATGCCGCCGAATTCGCGGACCGTATGCTTGGCGGCGGCCTGAATGCTCGCCGCGGAAGCCAGGTTGATTTGCATATGTAAGACGGCGTCCGAAGAAGCGATTTTCGCGGCTTCCCCGGCGACCTCCTTGGCGGCGGCCTCGTTCAGGTCCGCAATCACGACGTGCGCGCCTTTTCGGGCCAGCAACAGCGCTACTTCACGGCCGATTCCGCTTCCTGCGCCCACCACCAGCAAAATCTTGCGGCTGAACTCCGCTTCGGCAGGCATGCGCTGGAGTTTCGCCTCTTCGAGCGCCCAGTACTCAATGCGAAAGGCTTCGGACCTGGGCAATGCGACGTAATTGTGAAAGCTGACAAATTGCTGCGATAGCTCCGGCCGCCTGGCCTGTGGATATGGGTGCTTTGCCTCGCCCGCCTCAAGGGCGTTTGCGCCAGCCATCACGTGAATTGCGTTGATGAAGAACTCGGTTGTAATGCGTGCTTCTTTCTTGTTTTTTCCAAAGCCGAAGAGACCCAGACCCGGAATGATGACGACGGAGGGATTCGAATCGCGAAGCTTCGGCGAGTCGGTTGTCGCCCACTTGTTGTAGTAACCGACATACTCTGTACGATACAGCGCAGCACGCTCTTCCAGGCGTGATTTAAGAACGTCAAGCCCCTCTTCGCCGGGCTTCCAGTCGACGAACATCGGACAGATTCGCGTCCGCAGAAAGTGATCGGGACAACTGGTTCCCAAGTCGCCCAGTTCCTTGGCCCACTTGGAGCCCGCAAAAGTGAGTGCGTCTTCATGATCTGTGTAATGCGCAATTACCCGCTTGTTCGACGACGCCATGCCTCGCAGAGTGGGGAGGATTCGGACAGCCAGCGATTCGCGATCGGCTAACGGCTGATGAGCGACGCCTCCAAAAAGCGGACCGCCCTTTCTCTGGTGTTCCATGATGAACTCGCCCATCTGGTCGATGGTGCGGATGCTGTTCACATAGCATTCCCGCTGAGTATTCCCCCATGTGAAGAGGCCGTGATCTCCCAACAGAACGCCATCGCAGCCCGGACTTGCCCGTACGGCCTTTTCCAGCAACAGCGCCAGTTCGAAGCCGGGACGCTGCCAAATCAGCCAGGCAATGTTGCGTCCGTACTTTTGGTTGAACTCTTCGAGCTTCTGCTTTCCATTGGCGCTGGCCGCGATCGCGATAGCCCAGTCCGGATGGAGATGATCCACATGCGGGAAGGGCAGGAACGCGTGCAGGGGCGTGTCAATCGAAGCCGCCACCCGGTTCTGACCGAAGGCGGAAAGCGGATAGTAGCCCACCATCTCGTCTTCGTGCGCCTCACCCCGATAGAGTTCCTTGAGCTGTCCCAGCCGGTCAAGGTATAGCAGTGCGAACCCGGATTCTTTGATGGACCCCAGATCCCCGCCGCTCCCTTTCACTGCCAGCACCCCGACAGGCGTTCCTGTGAACGGATCAGGAAGATTGATCTTGGAGCTTGTGTTTCCACCCCCGAAGTTAGTGATGCGCAGGTCCGCGCCGAGCAGATTGGACCGGTAGCGAAGCAGCGCTAAGGGATCATGCGCAAGCGCCGCTGCTTGCTTCTCATCCCACAGATTTTTTAGATGGACTACTTCAGTCGTTTCAGGCACAATTCACTTCACTTGCTAGGCGTAAGACGAAACACTGGACATGTTCTTTGACGCGCGCTCACGAGAAATCCTGTCGAGGTAACCGCTGCTTCGGAAGGCTTGCATGGGGTCCTCCGCCAGGCCCCTTGAAGTGCGCCAATCGCGAACGGCTGGACGTACGTCGGTCGAGAAGGCGTCTTGCAAGCACGCTTCCGCCCGGACCAGGTCGCATTCTTTCTGCGTGTGCGATAGCTGTTCATAGTCGACCAGCGCTGCCTTTGAGAACAGTTCCTGGGCTACCATCACGGTCTGGATCATCGCTTCTATCTTGCCCTTCAGGTTATGACTTTGGTCGATCATGTAGGCGAGATCGGCGCGGAGGCCTGTCTCCCACTCGAAGAAAAGGATTTCGTGGAAAATCCTGAATACCTGGTACGGGTCAATGGATCCCATGGTGAGGTCGTCATCCGCATAGCGCCGGTCGTTGAAATGAAATCCCCCCAGCATGTTCTCAGATAGCAACCAGGCGACGATCTGTTCGATGTTCTGAGCAGCGTAGTGATGTCCAGTATCTACCAGGACCTTGGCCCGCGGGCCCGCTGCGTGAGCGAAGTGCATCGCCATTCCCCAATCGGCGATATCCGTGTGGTAAAACGCGGGTTCGAACGGCTTATATTCGATGAGCATCCGCTGATCCGGCCCAAGCTCGGCGTGAATCGTCTTCAGGGATGCTTCGAACAGACGCTTGTGTTCGCGAATATTAGCCGTGCCTGGATAATTAGAACCATCCGTGAACCAAAACGAAATGTCCCGGCTGCCCAGGTCTTTCGCGATGTCAATGCTTAGCTTCGAGTGCCGAAGAGCTTCTGCGCGAACGTTGGCGTTAGGGTTGCCCAAGGAGCCGAACTTGTAAATCTGGTCCTCAAAGAGATTCGGATTGATGGACCCGGGCCGGACTCCATACCGCTCGGAAAGCCGCAGCGCTTCCGGGACACTGCCTTGTCCTTTCGGCAGGTCCCACAGCACGTGCAAAGCAATGGTTGGACACACACCGGTGAGCGCGTGTACTTGGGCCGCGTCGGCAAACTTTTCTTCTGTCGTGGTAGCGGCTGCGGGCTGCACAAACTTGCCGAAACGCGTTCCGGTATTGGCAAATCCCCAGGAAGGAATCTCGATTCGAAATACGTCCAACGCGCTAAAGACCTTTTCCGACAAATCTGATTTCATCACCAGAACCTTTCGCCATCCGCCATAACCCTTTAAAGTATAGGAACTGAATTGAAGAGCGATATATTGCGGAGAACGCAATCAAGATCGATGAGTTCATACCAAAAAGTATTAGGACGTCTGAATCTGTTCTTATTCGCGGCGGTGGCCGTGCAAGCAAACCCGGTTCATCTGCGCTGCGAATACCTGAACAACCCACTGGGAATCGATGCTGATAAACCCCGGCTTTCGTGGCAGAGCGACAGCCAAGAACGGAACTGGGCCCAGGCGGCTTACCGGATAGTGGTCGCCAGTAAAGCAGAGTTTCTGAGCGGTGGAAAGGCCGATGTTTGGGACAGTGGCAAACAGGCATCGGCGGAATCGGCCGGTATCGCTTATCGTGGGCCAACTCTTGAGTCCCGCAAACGTTACTACTGGAGCGTGCGCGTCTGGGATAGCAGGGGGCACATGACACAAGCGCCGCAGCCTGCCTGGTGGGAGATGGGCTTGCTTGCTAAGTCTGACTGGACGGCCAAGTGGATCGGATGGCAGAACCCGGAGCAGGCGGCGGACGAGTCTGGAATGAAATGGATCTGGGTTCACGGCCAAGACCCGTTGACGGTGCTCCAGAAAACGGTAGCCGTCTTTCACCTTGAGTTGGAGCTTAGCGAAATCCCCAATAGAACGGCTCTTTTCCTGATTGCACATGGTGATTGGGCAGTGCGCGTCAACGGCCACGATGCGGGGGCCAAAGCGCATTGGAACGAATTCGACCGTCGCGAGATTGACGGCTTTCTGGTTCAGGGAAGGAACTCAATTGATGTCACGGTAACCGTTGCGCCGCCGCGCCGCCCGGCACCCGATGCAACTACTCCGACGGCGCCGAGGGCGGCGGCTCTTGCGGCTCTTCTCAAGATCAGGCATAGGGATGGCACGGTTGAGCGCATTCCAACGAACGACCGCTGGCAGGCTCGTTTGGAAGCCGATGCGCAGCCGTCGCCGGCGGCAGTGATAGGCGAACTGAACGATAGGAATTTGGGGGCTGACCCTGGTCCGCTTCCTCAGCCTGCGGCTCTCTTGCGGAAGACGTTTAACGTAGCGAAACGCGTGGAATCGGCTCGCGCTTATGTTACGGCTTTGGGCGGCTATGAAATGTCAATCAATGGCCAGCGGGTGGGAAACGGCGTTCTGACGCCCGGCTTCACTGAGTTCACGAAGCGAGTGCAATATCAGACGTACGATGTAACGGGTCTGGTATCGAATGGCGCGAATGTAGCGGGCGCCATTCTGGCAAACGGCTGGTTCGGTAGCGGGTTGTCCTGGGAGGGACAGCATTTTAAGCTGCTTCCCCCAACACGTTTCCAGGCACAACTCGAGATCAATTACAGCGACAGTACGCGGGAAACGATTACGAGCGATGAATCATGGAAGGCGGCGGAGTCGCCGATTCTGCATTCGGAAATCTATGCCGGCGAAACTTATGATGCGCGGCTAGAAAAACCGGGCTGGGATAGGACGGGATATGACGATGCGGCTTGGACGCCGGCTGTTTTGTTCGATGAGTACGCCGGGGCTGTCTCAAGCCAAGTAGATACTCCGCCGCAAGTTGTAGCGACCCTCAAGCCGGGGCCGGTGACTGCGTTGCCCGATAATTCCGTGGTTTTCGACATGGGCCAAAACATGGTTGGATGGATTGCGCTTAAGGTGAAAGGCGCGGCGGGCACGACGGTTCGTTTACGCTTCTCCGAGATTCTGAATCCGGACGGCACGATCTATCGCACAAATCTCCGCAATGCCGACGCGACTGACTCCTACACATTGAAGGGAGGCGTGGAAGAAACGTTCGCTCCGAGATTTACTTTTCACGGATTCCGCTACGTGGAAGTAAGCTACTATCCCCAAAGACCTACTTTGGTCGATGTTACTGGCCAAGTGGTGAGTAACTTAAGTGGAGATCCCACCGCGACAGTTACTACTTCGAATGAAATGGTCAACCGTATGTGGAAGATCGGAATCTGGGGACAACGGGGGAACTTTTTGAGCATTCCGACCGATTGTCCGCAACGCGATGAGCGCCTGGGCTGGATGGGAGACGCGGGCGTCTTCTGGCGGACCGGAAGTTACAACTTCGACATCGCCGCCTTCACTCACAAGTGGATGCGCGATGTAAACGACGCTCAATTGCCCGATGGTGCATTCCCGAACGTGGCGCCAAATATCGGAGTCGGCGACTTCGACGGTGCACCGGGTTGGGGCGATGCAGGTGTCATAGTGCCATGGACGGCTTGGCTGCAATATGGGGACCGGAGCGCGATTGAGCGTAACTGGCCAGCCATGGAAGGCTGGATGAAATTCATCCAGGATGCGAATCCCGACTTCATTCGAAAGAACAAACTTGGTCCGAACTTCGCGGACTGGTTGGCGCCGGACAGCAGCACATCCAAAGAACTGGTGGCGACGGCGTATTGGGCATTAGTAGCAGACATGATGTCGCAAATGGCGCACGCAACCGGAAACGAAGATGGCGCTAAGCGCTACCGCGAGGTTTACGAAAGCGTTCGTACTGCGTTTCAGAAGACGTACATCAAAGAGAATGGCGAGGTGGGCAGCGGCAGTCAGACATCATATGTGGTGGCGCTGCATATGAATCTTGTGCCCGCGGGGCTTGAGGCGGCGGCAGTCAACAATCTGGTGAAGGACATCGAAGCGCACAATGGCCACTTAACCACAGGTTTTCTGGGTACACCGTTCTTGTTGTTCGCTCTTTCAGAGCATGGGCGGACTGATGTTGCCTATCGGCTCTTGCTGACCGACACATATCCTTCCTGGGGCTACATGCTCAGCAAAGGCGCAACCACTTGGTGGGAGCGTTGGAACGGAGATACGGGTGATCCAGGGATGAATTCGTATAACCACTATGCGTTCGGCTCTGTTGTGGCTTGGGTGTATCGCTCTGTCACGGGCATCGACACCGTCGCAGGCGGAGCTGGATTTCATCAGATCGTGATTCATCCGCGGCCGGACGCTCGCATGGCTGAAGCAAGCGGCACCTATCAGTCGATTTACGGACCGATATCGACTAAGTGGAAGGGCAACCCCGGTGGTCCCTTCTCGCTCAAAGTCTCGCTTCCTGCAAATACCACCGCTCGGGTGATCTTGCCGCCGGCGCCAAACAGTCAGGTGACAGAAAATGGAAAAGCCGTTCGGCCGGAACAAGAGTCCGGCAGCTACGTTCTGCGTATCGGCTCTGGTTCTTATGATTTTGAGGTGAAGTGAGAGCAGCTTGGGTAACTGGTAGGCCTGAGTTAAAGATCCACTTGCCGAATTCTGGGGAGCAGCAGGTTGATGACGCCGAAAGTGAGAAGGTACATGAGACCGGCGACAAAAAACAGCGGCCCGTATGATTGGTGGGAAAAATCCAGCCAATATCCCACCGCCGGCGCCACCAGCATTCCTCCAATGGCGCCGCCCATGCCGCCAAGTCCCACGACTGAGCCGACTGTGGAGCGAGGGAATGTGTCCGATGTCAGCGTATATAAGTTCGCCGACCAACCCTGATGGCCGGCAACCGCCATGCTGACCAGCGCCACGGTGAGCCAGAGATTACCGCCGGTGAGCATCACTCCGGTTACCGGCGTGACCGCCAGTGCACACACCAGCAGCGCGGTTTTACGGGCCTTTGTCACATCCATTCCGCTCTTGAGCAGCTTGCTTGAGAGCCAGCCGCCGCCAATTGAGCCAACATCCGCGGCCAGGTAGATGACAATCAGTGGTGGGCCGAGATGGGACAAATCCAGCCCGTACTTCCGGTTTAGAAATCCGGGCAGCCAAAACAGGTAGAACCACCACACCGGATCGGTCATGAACTTTCCCAGCAAGAACGCCCATGCCGCCCTGGTATGGAGCAGCACGCGGTAGGGCACGCGGCGGGCTGGCTCCACGCCGCCATCCGATTCGATGTAGGCGCGCTCGGCGGGCGATAACCTTTTGTTCCGGCTAGGTATGCGATACGTTGTCAGCCATAGCACCAGCCACAGTACATCCAGTCCTCCCGTGGCCAGAAACGAAGAACGCCATCCGAAACGCTGAGCAACAAACGGAACCAGCAGCGGTGCGATGATCGCGCCCACGTTCGAGCCGCTATTGAAGATGCCGGTGGCAAAGGCGCGCTCGCGTTTCGGAAACCAGTCGGCCACCGTCTTGATAGCCGCGGGGAAATTCGCAGCTTCACCGAAACCGAGTGCGAAGCGCGCGGCGGCGAACTGAAAGGAACTGCGCGCCAGCGCGTGTGACATGGCAGCACAGCTCCATATCACGACCGCCAGAGCATACCCGAAGCGTGTGCCGAGCCGATCGATCATTCGCCCGGCTATGGGCATCATCAGCGCATAGGCACCCTGGAAGGCGAATACAATCCAGCCGAAGTCGGCCTCGCTCCAGTGGAGCTCCCGCGAAATGACGGGCTTCAGAATCCCCAGCACCTGGCGATCGACGTAGTTGACAGTTGTGGCGTAGAACAGCAGACCGCACACGTACCAGCGCAGCCGCCCGATGCGGGGCGCGAGTGCGCCTTGTGAGCTAGACTGTGCTGCGACGCTCATCGGAGCCGTTCGCACTGACGAATCGCTCGAAGTTTCGCCGGAACATGCGTGTGATGTCCTGCTTGATGTCAGCTCGCGTGACGGGCCGGCCGTCGTCGGACAGCAAGCGGTACATGTTCGTGAATATCGGCGCCATGGTTCTCCGCGTATTTCGCCACTTGTAGATTACCTGCTCCAGCACCCGCGCGTCAGAGTGCTGAGGGATGAAGCTGGCGCCAATCATTTCCAGGCGCTCGCGAGTGATCTCCTCGACAATCGACGGATTGTTCAGGAACCACCAGCAGCCGAAGGGCATCAAGTTCGAAAACTTCCTGGCATAGACGCACAGTTCATGCTGATTTTCCCGGCTGAGAATGCTGGTCAGAAATCGATTGTCCGGGAAAGTGACACAGAGCCGTTCGAGAGACCGCAGATCCGCCTTTCCCGCGGCATCGCCCGCGAGCCGGATCGCCGGATTGACTTGATAGCGTACGCCGATCATCAATGAAAGCGGAATGTCAAACTCACGGCAGGCGGGAACGACAGCTTCGCCCAACAACTGCCCGCGCGCACTCTGTTCCGGATATTGAAACGTATCGGGCAATGAACAAGCCATGTATACCGGCTTCATGCGTTTCGACCAATCCGCCAGAAAGCGGCGCACCTCTTTCACTGTGTCGCCTGACAAATCCTGCTGGACCCGGTAGCCCTTTGCCGCGATCACCTGCCAATGCTCGTTCCATTTGTTCAGAATGCGGTCAAGACGCATCACGGCGTGAAACTGCGGATCCGGTTCCACCCCGCGCTCCCATGCCGCGCCTTCTTCCGGGTCGAGCGGATCGTTGGTCATAACGGCCTCGCTGATTCCGGCTAGTTCGAAGACATGCCGTACGTGCGATTTCAGATCCTGGTGCGCGAAAAACTCCCGTGCTTGGGCCAAGCCGGTGGCCCTGGTATCGAGTCCAAACGCGTGCAGTACCGCGACCACCCCGCGCGTGGCCTCCGACACCGGCGGGTTCTCGACGAAAAGCGTTCGCCAGATCAGATCGGCCTGTTCCCGCTTGTTCAGCTTCCAGTACTCTGTGGACCGGATCGTCGCCGATCGGAACAGTTCCGCTTCCAGATAGTGATAGGTGATTAGTTCATCAATGCCCCATAGCCCCAGTGTGCCGAGCGATGGCATGAACAGGTGTGTATGGACATCGATTATTGGTGTTCTTTGTAGTTCTTCTTCGACAACCAGCTTGATCTCATCTGTTGTCAGCGGGTCCGTGCTGATGCTTTCATCGATAGTGGCTATGGATGACATGACGGTCTCTCCCAGTGTTAAGCTCCGTGCCAGAACTCGTCGTACGCGGCCTTCATTGTCCCAAAACGGTTGCGAGCTTTGATGAAGAGGAAGGGAGCTGAATAAGGGCGCCGTACTAGTTGAAGATACTCGGCAGTCGAAGAGCGCCTGGCCAGGTTGCTATATGCCGAGGGTGGCAGCGCAATCCGTTAACTAAATTCCAAATGAAAGTGGCTGTCCCGTCACAAAAACGGACAGCCACTTTTCGCTAATGTTCTAACTACGATTACCGATATGAACTATTCCCAGATGCACCGTCCTGCTTTCACTTTTGTCTTCAATTTCATTAGGCTTACCTCCTTTCCCTTCGCGTAGCTCTTGCTGGCAGGCAAGAACTCGCGCATGAGTGAATAGAATCTGTAAGTTAAGAGTAGAAAACTGCCAGAGTAGCGAGGCCGGGGCTTCTATTGCGGGATTGATGCTTCCGATAAAGCCCGTACTAGAGTTATACCGGAACAGCGGCCGTATTAAAACTTCTTTCTCAGAGTAAGGGGGTAGGATTTATCCGTACTCCTATCCCTATAGGACTATACGAACGTGGGCGCTCGGGGGCCTGTGCCCGGCTCACGGCTGCAAATTGTTGCTGTGGGAACGCCATCTCGCTTCTTAGCGAAGTCTGCGTCGTGGTCTTAGGTAAGCCGGTTTGAACAGGGTCTAACGGGTGGACCCGGTCAACTGCAGAGATGCCGACTCGTGCGGGTAGGGATCGGCGGCAAGACCGAACTTCGCCGTGAAGTGGAAGGTGCTTCCGGGGCCCAACTCGCTCTCGGCCCAAACTTTACCTCTCATCAGATCGACAAGCTGAGTGCATATAGTCAAGCCGAGGCCGGTGCCGCCAAATTCTCGCGTGGAGGACGTATCGGCTTGATAGAAAGCATCGAAGATGCTGGTTCGCTTGTCTTCTGGAATGCCCACGCCGGTATCGGATACGGAGAAGTGCAGAGTTACTTCTCTCGCCGATACCTCTTCGGTTCGCACCGAGACGCTTACTGCGCCTGCTTTGGTAAACTTCAGCGCATTGTCGAGCAAATTCAGGAGCACTTGTCGCAAGCGACCGGGGTCGCCAATGAGATGCTCGGGGACATCCGTCTGATGGAAAGTGAGTGCAAGACCCTTTTGCTGAGCACGCACGGAGAATAGGTGTTTTAAATCGTCCAGAGTGGCCGACAAGCGGAAGGGGACGTTCTGGAGTGACAGCTTGCGCGCTTCGATTTTTGAGAAGTCGAGAATATCCTCTACGATCGCGAGCAGCGCGTCTGCGGACGTTCTGATGATATCCAGGTATTCGTGTTGTTCTTCGGTGACGTCGGTCGCGAGTGTGATCTCCGTCATGCCCATGATCCCGTTGATCGGAGTACGGATCTCATGACTCATGTTGGCCAGAAATTCGCTTTTTGCCCGGTTTGCGGCGGTCGCCTTCTCCTCGGCTTTCCGGCGCACTATGATCTCCTCGTCCAGAGATTGATTGAGATCGGAAAGGTCCTTGGTCCGCTCCCTCACCTTGACTTCCAGTCCGTCCCTCGATTCGCGTAGCTCCCGCGTACGCTCTTCGACGAGAAGCGATAGCCTCTTCTCTCTCCCTTTCAGATGCCTGACTCGCCCGCCGTGCAAAGCATAGATGAGTAGGGCCAAAAGAGCCGCACAGAGGGAACGGAAGGCAGTTGTCTGATAGACGCCCGGTTGAAGTGTAAGCGAGACGCCGGCTTCGCCGGACGTGCAGTGCCGACTCCGGTCGCAAGCTAGAACTTTGAACTGATAGTTCCCGGGCGGAATATTGGTGTAATAGGCGATTCGTCGATTGTGGGCTTCTACCCAGCGCTTGTCGAACCCCTGGAGCATGTAGCGGAACTGGATTTTTTCCGGCGAGATGAAGGTGGGGGCCGTGAATTGAAACTCGAGTTGCCCTCCGCCAGGAGAAAGGCTGATGGGCCCGTTTAGGGGAATATCGCTTGAGCCCACGTGGACGCTTTCGATGAGCGGCACCGGCGGGGCCTTTTCTGGAGGCAGCCTCGCGGGGTCAATAATCGAGAGGCCCTTCAATGTCGGGAAGCACAAACGCCCGTCTCTCGTGCGCCAACCCGCAGGCTGGAAGCCACCATTGCATTCCCGGCTTTTCATACCATCGGCAATGCCATAGAGGGTAGGGGTTAGGACGTCAATCCGTCCCGCTGCGACATCGTTGAGCTGCTGCTTAGAGACAGAGAAGATCCCGCTGTTCGAGCTGATCCAAAGCCGGCCGGCGTTGTCGTCCAAAATCTGGAAGATCACGTCGTTGAGCAAACCTTTTTCAGTCGTGTAGCTTGTGAATTTACCCGCCTTGAAGCGATTTAGCCCGCCTCCGTTGGTGGCGATCCACAGCACGCCATCGTTGTCGCCTGTGATGTTGAAGACGACGTCATTCGAGAGGCCATCCTTGTGGGTGTAGGAAGAGAACCGGCCGCCTTCAAACTTACTTAGGCCCCCAAAGGTCCCGATCCAAAGTACCCCCCCGTGATCCTCGTATATCGACAGCACATGGTTGTTCGGTAAGCCGTCCCGTGTGGTGTAAGTGACGAATCGCTTGCCGTCGAAACGGCTGAGGCCGCCACGGGTGCCGGTCCAGAGATCGCCCTTATGATCAGTAAAGGTACAGACTATCGTGTCCGACGGCAGCCCATCTTTGGCGGTGAATTTCACAAATTTGCCGTCTTTCAGCCTGCCAAGACCATTTTCCGTACCGACCCAAATGCCGTGTTGACCATCCTCAGCAATAGAGAAGATCTGATCGTTCGGGAGACCGTCCTTTACCGTGAAACGGGTGATGCGACCGGCCTTTAAACGATTCAACCCCTGTTCGGAACCGATCCACAAAGCTCCGCCGGAATCTTCGAATACGGGAAGGACGACATCGCTGCTGAGACCTTCTTGCTTGGAGATAGTCGTGAATGCTCCATCGCGCAGATAGTTCAACCCGCCCCCGGCGCTTCCGATCCAGAGGCCTCCCTGCCGGTCCTCACACAAGGCGAAAACGCCGTCTCCTGCGAAGCCATTCTTGCTAGTAAAGGAAGTAAGGCGACCTTGGGAAAGCCGGTTCAACCCCCCGTTCAGCGTTCCGATCCACAGGGTACCGGCAGCGTCTTCATAAAGCGCCGAAACACTGTCGTCGCTCAGCCCATCTTTCTTCGTGAGTCGAGTAAATCCATCCGGACCCAGCCGTGAGAGGCCACCTCTGATGGTGCCAACCCAAAGCGTCCCATCATGGCTGAGATAAGTAGCGCGAATGTAGTTACTGCCTAAGCCATCCTTCGTTGTAAACGTGGTGAAGCTAGCCCCGGAGAACCGGTTCAGGCCGTTGTGGGTACCAATCCAGAGCGTCCCCTGGCCATCGCCAGTGATGGCGAAAACAGCATTGTCTGCAAGACCATCCGTTTGTGTAAATGCCCGGAACTTGCCGTCTTCAAAACGAATCAGCCCACCGCCGTCGGTGCCGATCCATAGGGTTCCGTGGTGGTCTTCGTACAAGGCCAGAATGGATTCGTTGGTGAGGCCATCCTTTGCCGTGAAGCTTGTAAACCTCCCGTGGCTAAAGCGCGTTATTCCGCCGCCGCGAGTGCCGATCCAAAGGTTCTTTCGGTGGTCAACCAGCAAAGCGACGATTTGATTGCTGTTCAGCCCCGGCGTGGTTCGCTTCGTAAATACTGTGAACTGCACCCCGTCGAAGCGCACCAGCCCTTCTTCTGTTCCGAACCAGATGTATCCGTCGGGAGTTTGCGCCACCGCCATGACCGAATTCTCAGGAAGTCCCGCATCGGTCTGCCATGCCTTGTGGACATATTGAGTCATGGCTTTGTCCGGATCAAGGCTGCCGCGCGCCGGCTCAGAGAACCCGCACAGACACAGGAACCAGGCCAGAACCAGGGAGTTCAGACGTGCGTAGCGCAAGCGCTCGAAGCTGGTTGCGATATCTGGCGTGGTAGTCCGGCGGTGGGGAACCAGCGTCGACAGATCTGATCCTGCATCGGTCGAAGACACGTACACCCTCCCAATACTCCATCGGCTAGCACCCTGGGAACTTTAGGTCGGTGCCGTGGCGCGCGGGCACGTCTTCGATCCTGCGACTATTCCCTTCGGGCGGAGCCTTCGTTAGCCGTATTGCTTTCAAAGCGAACGCTCAAAAGGGGGAGTCTTGCCTCTACAAAGTTTTCTTGATAGCTACCGATCAGGCAAATGAAGACCTTTCCCGAGTGGGGACCTTGACGTGAAATAGGCTGGTGGCCGTCACACGCATGCCACAAAAAGACCGCATACTCACAACGGTTAACGCTCCCGCAGTTCTGTAGGAGCAGAGAATCGGATGGTTTCAAGAAAAGGTGAATGACATGCTAGATACAAACAACGGCAAAGGGATTTTGTCGTTCGTGACGATGATATTTGCGTTCGCAATGGCCGGCTGTCCGACGGCCGCAAACGCGGATACGCTCGTGAACTATAGCTGGACGGGCGCAAGCGGTTACTCCGCGGTGGGCTCTTTCAGCTACAACCCAGCCACCACGCCGCAGTCCTTTTTAGAAAGTCCGGGCGCCGTGGGACCGACCAAGTACCTGGACACTTTTTCCGTGTCGTTTTTCAACCCACAGCACGGTGTGCTTGAGAGCGGGAGTTCGATTTCGAATGGTGTCACCAGCGATCGATTCTTCACATTGAACTACAACACCCAGACCATGGTCATCAGCAGTCTGGATGCCGATATAGGGACGTCAACTTACCAGTACTTCTTGACCGATCTGCGCACGCCCGCCGGTCAGGTGGTCCCGGCTGGGGTGACAACGTTCAACCTGTTCCATCGGGTGGCGGGGACTCCCTATCTGGACGAAGCCAGCGGCGTTCAAGTCACAGCCGTTTCTCAAACGCCGGAGCCGTCGACTGCATCGGTCCTGCTCGGCTTAGCTGGCCTCCGCGGGCTGGCATGGATGCGCCGGAGGGCCATTCAGCGGAGTTAAAGCAGCTTCCGCCAACGGCCCATGACGAAAAGAGCCACCGCAGCTGTAGATCCGTTGCTAGAACGCCAGTGGCTTTGAGCCCGGGAGGAGATGATTGGTCAAGAGAAATTTGCCGCCGCTCTCGGCGACAAGGTTCAGTTCAGCGCCTCCCACGACATTTTTGAGCCGCTGAACACCTGGCAACTCGGCAACCAAGTAGTACCGCTTGGGCTCGCTCCATTCCTGCTTGAAACCGGCGTCATCGAGAAATATGTTGGGTGCGCCAGGAGCGTAGGACCCATATACGAGATTGTTGAAGCGCCCGTTGAGGAGCTGGGCGCGGCGGCCGGTATAGAAGAAGACGGAGGAGAACTGGTAGTAATGGTGATCCACGATGAGTTCTCCTTTAGGCGATCGGAGCAGGGCGTTCACCAGCGGCTTCGAAGACATATAGGGATCGAAGACAACTAAGGCCAGCCGGGCTGCGTGGAAGAAGAGCACCATCATGACAGCGGCCACGAGAAAGGCGCGGTTGTCTTTCGCCCGGAACGTACCCAGAGCTGCAATCAAGAAAGCGATGGCGGCGACGGCCAGCGGTAGGCGAAGGTAGGCGAAGGAGGTCAAAGTCAGATCTTCCATGTGCCCGAGCGAAAGAGTGTAGGCCGCGGGGTGCTCGGAAAGGGCTCCGGAAATGTCGCCAGGCGTTGCGGTATGGCGGACCAGAAAGAGAATCGTGATTGCCGCGACCGCGGCGCAGGCCGTGATGACGGTAAGCGTACGGGTTCCCCTCCGAATCCACTTGCCGCCCAAAGCCATAGCCGACCCTAAGAGCAGTGCGAGCCCCGGGTAGCACGGCATGGAGTAGTACTCCTGCGTCGTCGAAAAGGTGAAGAACACGAGCACTACGCCCACCCAGCAGAGCGCCAGCAAACGAGTACGTCCGGCGCGGTCTATGGGGCGGAACGAAAGCTTGGCAACGGCAGGGAAGTAAACGCTCCAAGGGAAGAGCCACGCGAGGTGCAGCAGCCAAAACCAGAGGCGGGGAACGGTGTTGTAATCGCGGGGAGAACGCAGATTCAGGAAGCGCAGCAGCTGCTCATTGATGAAGTAGAACCAGAAGAAGCCGTGATATTCGCCGGGTACGCTGCGCAGTGTGAAAGAGAAATAGGGCGGGTTTCGGAGCGTGGCCAGAACGTGCCAGGGGGCTGCAATCGCGAGGACGACAAGTACTCCGCTAAGGATGTGGAGACGACGCCAGGTTTCGCGCGAAAACATCTGACGGCTAAGAAGCAAATAAACGAGAGCGGCGCCTACTGGAAAAACGATGGCGATCAGACTCTTCAGCAGCAGACCCGTTCCGAGACTCGCGGCCAAGAGGAAGGCCCAGAGGCGTGAATGCAGTTCGTCGCGGTCCAGAGCGCGGAGAAAAGCCCACATGGCGAGCGCGATGGTGAGTGTGAGGGTGACATCTGGAATCTGGATGCGCGTGAAAAGAAAAATTCCAATGCACGTGGCCATGCACAATCCCGCGTAGAAGCCGGCGCGCTTGCCGAACGCCCAAATACCAAATGCCGCCGTGAGCCAGCTGAGGCCGATGGCGGAGAGGGCGACAGGAATGCGCGCGGCCCAATCGTGAACACCAAACAGCTTGTAGGAGATCGCCATCGCCCAGTAGAGGAGCGGGGATTTTTCGAGATACAAGACACCATCAAGCCGCGCCGATACCCAATCGCCGGAGGTCAGCATGTTGCGAGCGATTTGCGCCTGGACCGCATCGACGTCGTCCATCAAACAGGGAGGCGAAACGATGCAGCCGAGGTAAATTGCCGCTGCGAAGAGAATGACTATTAGGTAGAGCTTGCGTGCTGGATGGGGGCGGCGCCCGCAGTCTTCTTTCACTGAAGTGTTCTGTGGCGGACTAAGCGCTGTAGTGGACAAATGAGGAGTTCTGGGAAGCGGAAGTGCTTTCACTCCAGAATACCAACCGGCGTGGGCTGTGGACCTTACCAGCTTGAAAAAGCCTAGCCATTTGTTATATTTCGGAGGGATGGTAAGACGGGGGCGGGGACATTATGAGTGAATCAAAGATGAGGTTCGATGTCATTTACAATCACCAGCTGCGCTGTTCTGGCGGTGGCGACCTTTCCCTTCCTTTACTACTTGCTGTCACTGTACAGCTCATGGAAGTTCTTCCGCACTTGGCGAACGGAGGGTGAGAGCAGGCGGAGCTTCACACCGCCCATTAGCAACTTGAAGCCGGTTCGCGGGCTGGATCCTGACGCTTACGAGAACTTCGCCAGTTTCTGCCGCCAGGACTATCCGGAATACGAGGTTGTCTTCTGTGTGGGCACCACGGACGACCCCGTGCTGGCCGTGATCGATAAGTTGAAGCACGACTTTCCGGAATGCCAGATTCGAGTCCTATTTGGCTCCGGGCGCATTGCCGCAAACGACAAAGTAGCCAAGCTGGCGCGCCTGGCAAGCGAGGCGCAGTACGAACATCTGGTCATCAGCGATAGCGACGTGCGCGTGCGGCCGGATTACCTGCGCACTATCGTTGCCCCGCTTGCGAATCCAAAAGTGGGCGCCGTGACCTGTCTGTACGTATCAACGGGTGAAAAGACGGCTGTAGAAAAGATCCAGTCAACCGGGATGATCTCCGATTTTTACGCGGGCTTATTCGTCGCACGGGAGCTGGATGGAGTCAAGTTTGCGCTAGGGCCCACCATTGCTACCACTCGCTCGCGGCTTGCTGAATTCGGTGGATATGAAACCATCGAGAACCGGCCGGCAGACGATCTGCTGGTGGGCCGCTTGATTGCCGAGCAGGGTTATGAGATCGAGTTATCGCACTATGTGATCGAGACAGTAGCGGATTATCAATCGATCGGAGAGCTCATACATAAACGCCTACGCTGGCTGGTGGTGATGCGTCACATGCGCCCTTGGGGACACGTAGGGCTTCTGTTCACACAAGGCTTGCTCTGGTGTGTGGCAGCGGCCGCGGTGCATCCGTCCGCCGCCGTAGCACTCATCTACTTCGGCGTGTATCTAGCGCTTCGCTTTGCCATGGCCTGGACGATTGGCATCTGGGGACTTAAGCAGCACGGCTTCTGGAAGAACATTGTGCTGGTGCCGGTCTGGGACGCTTTGGCACTCGTGATGTGGCTGACGAGCTTCGCGCGCAGCACGATCCGGTGGCGGGGTGGTGATTACTACATTCGCAATGGGTTGCTGGTGCCCGCTACTGCTCAGCCCTCGACCAATTAAGAATCAACGGCGCGTGGTGCGCAAGATTACCCTCGGCCTGCTGCCAACGCGGCGGGCTGGGGCACCGCCACGCGAGCGCGATCATTGGTTCCCTGACGCCAGTTAACTCGTGGGAGAAACACCGAACTGTCGATCCTATCGTGATATCTGACGGCGATGTTCATCAGTGAATCGAGGAGCGAATCGGACAGATAATGCGGCTTCAAGCCGAGATCGAGAAGCTTGGAATGCTTTGCGTTAAAGTAGTGTTCCTCTAATTCAACTCGTGGATCCGGCAGATAATCAATGTCGACCTTGAGGCCGAGCTTGTGCCCCGCGGTTTGTACGAGGCGCGCCAGATCGAGCACTGAGAACTGTTCTGTGAACTGATTGAATACGCGGCATTCGCCTCGGCCGGCCGGGTTAAGGCACGCCAGTTCGACGCAGCGAACCGTGTCGCGAATGTCGAGGAAGCCGCGTGTCTGCCCGCCCTTTCCGTAGACGGTGAGAGGATGGCCGATGGCTGCTTGGGCGCAAAAACGATTCAGAACCGTGCCGAATACCTCGTCGTAGTCGAAGCGGTTGATCAGAGCTTCGTCGTAGGCGACTTCATCAGTCACTGTTCCATACACCACGCCCTGATTGAGATCGGTGGCGCGCAGGCCCCAGATCTTACAGGCAAACATCATGTTGTGACTGTCGTGCACCTTGGACAGGTGATAGAAGGAGCCCGGCTGCTTCGGAAAAGGCAGGACATCTTTGCGGCCATTGTGTTCGATGGTTATGTAACCCTCTTCGATATCGATGTTGGGCGTGCCGTATTCACCCATGGTGCCGAGCTTGACCAAATGACAGTCGGGCTGGAGTTCACGAAGAGCAAACAACAAGTTAAGCGTGCCTACAACGTTGTTGACCTGGGTGAAAACGGCGTGCTTGCGGTCGATCATCGAATAGGGAGCGGCACGCTGTTCGGCAAAATGAACGACTGCCTCGGGCTCAAAGGAACGCACCATGGAGTGAAGAAAGTCGTAGTCGGTAACGTCTCCGACGAAGAGCTCGATGTTTTTTCCCGTGAGCTGTTCCCACACTTTCAGCCGTTCAGCAAGAGGGCGTATAGGGGTGAGAGTCTCGACACCCAACTCGTGATCCCACTGACGGCGAGCAAAATTGTCAACGATAGCGACCGAATGCCCCTTCGCCGACAAGTACAACGCGGTGGCCCACCCGCAATATCCATCTCCGCCAAGCACGCCTATTTTCATGGTGTGAATCCCACACTCCTCGTTTAACGCTGTCTAATGCTGAACCCTGAAACTACTCTTGATGACGGCGGGAACCATTCTGAGGTAACAGGAAGCTTTTTATGTGGTTCATTCGCGCAGCTCCACTTGGGGTGAAGTCTTGCGTGACGTTGAACTGACGACGATGGTTCCGGCGAAAATCAGCAGGATACCGGCCCAACGGGAGGTGCTTATTTGTTCTTGCAGAAAGAACTTCGCAAGCAATGTCGACACGATATAGCCGGTCGCCGTAAGCGGCACCACAAAACTTAGATCCGCCAAGCTCAGTAAAGCAATGCGCATGAGGGTGACCAAAATCAGCATGGCGACTCCCAGCGCCACGTAAGGATTCAGCATGGCCTGAAGGTACACAAATGGGTTCACTGCGAGGACTTGCGAGAAATGCTTGGCGCCCCAGGCGAGACATAGATTACCAAAGGGCCTGAGGATCAGGATCAAGGCAAGAAGGCGGTAGGCTACGACGGACTTGGTTGGCGCGGCGGGAGCGCCCGGGAGAGCATCCATCGTTGCCGTGTCTAGGTCACGATGTTGGCTCACTCATCCAATTGTAAGCAACGGGAAAAAGAGTTCCGGGGAAAAGCCGCGCTAGAAAGCGAAAAAAGGAGAACACCGCTGAATGAGAGGATCTTATAAACAACTGCCCGGCAACAACGAGTGAAAGGCCGCGGCACTTTCTTCAGAACTGTCGGCGTGATAAGAACTGCGGACAAGCGGGCCAGCTTCAACGTGAGGAAAACCTATTTCGCGGCCGGCCTGCTTCAATTCGTCAAACTCCTGCTGTGGAATGTAGCGCAAAATAGGCAAGTGCTTCAGCGAAGGGCGCAGGTATTGGCCTAAGGTCAAGATGTCTACATGGTGATCGCGTAAATCGCGCATTACCGCGAGCACTTCAGCTTGTGTTTCACCCAATCCCAGCATGAGGCCCGACTTTGTGGGAATGTGCGGCCGAAGCTGCTTGGCATAGTGCAAAACGTCGAGTGAACGCTCATAACGGGCGCCTAAACGGACTTGGCGGTAAAGGCGCGGTACCGTTTCGGTGTTGTGGTTGAGGACATCGGGGTGCGCATTCATGACGATCTCGACGGCGGCGTGAGAGCCCTGAAAATCGGGAATGAGAACTTCTACTCTGCAACCCGGAATTTGGCTGCGGATGGCCTGGATGGTGGCAGCAAAAAGCTCCGCACCACCATCTTTTCTGTCATCGCGGTTGACGCTGGTGACTACCGCGTAGCGCAGGCCCAGCGTTGCGCACGCTTCCGCAACCCGGCGCGGCTCATCATAATCGATGGTAAGCGGAGCACCTTTTTGCACAGCGCAGAAGCCACAACGGCGCGTGCAGACATTGCCAAGGATCATGAACGTCGCGGTGCGCCGATTCCAACACTCGCCGACATTGGGGCACGCGGCACTCTCGCACACCGTGTGTAGCTTAAGGCGAGTAACCAACTCCTTTAACTCGCGGTAGTTCTCTCCAACGGGAGCGGGAGCACGCAGCCACTTGGGGCGCTCAGGTTGAGAAGCGATAGTGACCAGCACTGCCTTTAGTGTATCGTCGCGAGCTGTGAATCAAAGAAAGTAATGCGGAACGAATCGGCTCAAGTTGCTAGTGATCATAGGCGCCTCGCGAATACCTATGCCGGCTGGGCCCTGATCGGTGATGTACCAACTCCCCAACGTGGGCGTTTGTCCATCAAAGGCGCGCGCGGGGGCAAACGCTTGGTAGACGAAGGGGCCTTCTCCATACGGACCTGGGGTGGAGGTTTCAAGACCCTGGCGATGAACGGTGATATTGGCGCCCTCCCGGGAGAGCAGGGGCTTGCGGACGAAGTCCGTCATCTGCCGTGGTGAATCAAGGAAGGCAGGCAGCAGGTTGGGATGCTGGGGAAACAGTTCCCAGAGAACCGCCAGCAGGCCCTTGTTCGACCAAAGCATCTTCCAGATTGGCTCTATCCAATCCATGTTCGAACAGTCCCTGTTCGAATAGTCCCTGTTCGAATAGGTGGAAAGAATGGGAGCGGCAAAGTCTTTGAGCAACCATTCCCAGGGGTAAAGCGCAAATAAGCTGGTGATGGCGTGCTCTTCGAGATCACGGAATTCCTTTGTGCCCTGGTTCCAGCCGATCTCACGCACAAATAGTTGCTCGGTCTTGATACCTGCTTGCTGGGCCGTATCGCGCAAGTAAGTGATCGTCATCAGGTCCTCTTCATCAGGCATGCAGGTGAAGTGCAGAGTGCTGGACCGTAGATAAGTTTTCAGCTCGCTCCATTTTGCAATTAGCTTTTCGTGAATGGAGTTGAACTGGTCGGTAGCCGGATAGACATCGCGGCGCCAATACCATTGGATAACAGAAGCCTCCAGCAGTGATGTGGGCGTGTCGGCGTTGTATTCAAGCAGCTTGGGAGGACCAGTACCGTCGTAGGCAAGATCAAAACGGCCATAGAGGGAAGGCGGCTCACTGTTCCAAGTTTCACGAATCATTTGGCGCGCGGCGGATGGAATGGCCAGATCGTCAAAGCGATCGCGATCGAGGATGAACTGGGCCGCCGCGAGACACAGGCGCTGTAGTTCTTCGGTGGCCTTCTCTAATTCGTCGATTTCGCGCGCGGTGAATTCGTAGCAGGCAGATTCGTCCCAATACGGCTGGCCTGCCGGGGTGTGGTAAGTGAGCCCGAGCCGTTCGACTTCATCTTGCCAATGGGGTCTTGGCGTAATAGAAAGGCGTTTCACTCGCCGCCGCCCGCGCCTTCGCCGGCCGCGTGTCCTGCTGCCGCTTCGCCCGCTTCACCAATTACCCCCCGTGAAGTTCCGGACTCGCTCGGCGTGACGAAGCCTTCGGATGGAGGGGTTGTTGAGCCGCCGCTGACGCGCGTTCCTGGCGCCATGTAGCCTCTTGCTCCACCGTAATACCAATGGTACGGAATTGCGCCCACGCCATGACGTTCGTCGCGGCAGTCGTCATCTTTGGAGACAATGTTGTTGGCGTCTACGCAATAGCGGGTCCGCTTCTCCCGGCAGCCTGTCATAGCCGTCGCAAAGGCGGTCAGCAGCGCGAGTGGTACGGCGCCAGATCGTTTCATCTTGAAGAGCTCTCTAAAGATTAGCGCCGCGCTCTGCAGCTAGATCCAGCTGCCCGGCGGTGCTACTTCGACCCACGAGCCGTCGAGTTTGTCCCGGTGCAGCGTGACTCTGCGGAGGTACTTTTTAAGCAACGGGTAAGCAGGCGCGAGGTTCACTTCGAACCCTTGGTGAGAAGTGAGCGCCGGACTGTCCGGAGATTGTTCGCGCAGACATTGCAGCAGTTCGCTTTGTAAACTGCCCGCGTCCGGTTCGGAGAGACTGGCCTCGTAATCGGGTTCGACGACAACACGCCCGATATCGGGAGAGGTCGGTTGAATGGATCGGAATGCGGTATCGAGGAAGGTTTCGATGTCAGGGTTCATTGCGTATCTACATCTCGGCGTATCTACATCTCGCGCCGGTTTTCGAGCGAGCGCGACATGGTCACTTCGTCGGCGAACTCCAGATCGCTTCCTACGGGAACGCCCATAGCGATGCGCGTCACACGTGGACCGAGCGGCTTCAGAAGCCGTGATAAATAAACGGCCGTCGCTTCGCCTTCGACAGTGGGATTGGTGGCTAGAATAATTTCCTGAATTTCGTTTTGACGGAGGCGGTCCACCAAACCCTTGATCCTCAATTGTTCCGGGCCGATTCCGCGCAGAGGTGAAATGGACCCGTGCAGCACGTGATACACGCCGCGAAAGCTGTGCGTGGTTTCTATCGCAAGAACGTTGTGCGGCTCTTCGACAACACAGATCTGCGCGTGCTCACGATGCGGGTCCCGGCAATAGAGGCACAGCTCTCCGTCGCTGATGTTGTTGCACTCCGAACAGATGCCGAGTTTATCCTTGATGTCGAGAACAGCCTGCGCTAGATTCTGCGCGTCTTCACGCGGGGCGCGAAGCAGGTGAAAAGCAATCCGCTGGGCAGACTTCTGACCTATGCCCGGTAGGCGTTTACATTCCTGGATAAGCCGGGCAAGCGGCTCGGCGAACTCTGGCATTTAGAGGAGTCTAGAACAGGCCCGGTGGCAGGCCGAGACCGCCGAGCATGCCACCCATCTTCGATTGCGACTCGTCGTCCACTTTCTTGGCGGCGTCATTAAATGCGGCCATGATCATGTCCTGCAGCATTTCGACGTCGCCCGCGACTTCGGCGTCGATCTTCACGCCCAGTACGTTCTTTTGGCCATCCATCTTGATGCTGACCATTCCGCCACCCGCTGTACCCTCGACGCGAATGGCCGCGACCTGCTCCTGCAGCTTTTCCTGCATTTGCTGGGCTTGCTTCATCATGGACTGCATGTTGCCGGGCATCTTCATGACTTGTTCAGGTTCCTATCTATAGCTTCCATACAAACTTGGACCTTCTATACAAACTTGGCCTGTCATTTCAAATTTCGCACGGTGCGCACCTGGGCATCTGGAAAAAGCTCTTGAAAACGCTTGATGCCCGGGTGAGACAAGGCGCGCTCACGCAGATTGTTGTCCTCTCCCACGGCCTTGGCGGTGACCGATAGCGGGACGGACGCAATATTTTCTCCGGCTTCCAAACGCACGCGCACTGGCTTGCGCAGGACTTGTGCCGCGATGCGCTCCACATTGGGATCTTTGAGAAGCAACATCACGGCCTTGGGGGCGCGAATGACAAGATCGGCGCCTTCGAGACGGACTTCCGCGTGCTGAACGGCATCAGCGCTGTGATTCATTCCGGCTTCGCAGAGTGCGTCGTGCAGATCTTGGCGCAGATCTGGAATCTTCGATTCCGGGCTTGAGGACGCGGGCTGAGGTGTGAAAGAAACTGCTTCGGGCGGCGCTTCCGGCTCGGGCGGCGCTTCCCGAATGATCTCTACGTGCGGCGCCACTATCTCTGGGGTGGCGGTCGCTGCGGGTGTCGCCTTGGCAGGTTGCAGCAAGGCAGGCGGACGGGGTACGGACGTTCGGGCAGAGGGGATCAGCGAGCCGCGCGCTACGGGCGAAGGAGATTCCGCCGCGGGGCTCAAACCCGTAGCCGCAGTAGCGGCCTTTGCAGGACGGTTCGTTTTCCCGAGTCCGGCGAGAGCTTCTTCAATGGATTGCAGCTTGCCCGCCTGGACGAGTTTCAGCAGGCCGAGTTCCAGGTGAAGACGCGGTTGCAGAGACGTTTGCAGAGCCTTATACAAATCGAGCGTCAGGTTCAAATAACGCGTCAGGTCTTCTTCGCTAAACAGGCTTGCGGTTTCAAGCAGTGCGAGCTGCTCCCGCTCAGAGGCATCGATCAAACGGCTGGGCTTGCCCGCGATTCTTACCACCAGCAGGTTTCGCCAATAGCGCGAAAGCTCGCGGGAGAAATGCTGCAGGCTTTGCCCATTGCGTTTGAGCTCGTCCACAATATCGAGCATGCGGCCACTGTCCTGCGTATCCACTGCCTCCGCAATGGCGCGAAGCGAATCGGCGCCGAACATTCCGAGCAGAGCGCGAATCTGCTCCACATTCAGCTTCATGCCACAACAGGCGATCGCTTGATCGAGAGCTGAAAGTGAATCTCGAACGCTGCCTTCACCGGCCTGGGCAATGACAGAGAGGACCTCGTCCGAAGTCTCAATGCCTTCCTGATCGGCGATCCACTTCATGCGCTTGATGAGCTCAGTGAAATCAACGGAGCGAAAGGTGAATTGCTGGCAGCGCGAGGCGATGGTGTTCGGAATTTCGTTTGCTTCGGTAGTGCACAAAATAAAGACCACCCACTCGGGTGGCTCTTCGAGCGTCTTCAATAGGGCGTTGAAAGCTTCTTTCGTGATCTGGTGCGCCTCGTCAACGATGAAGACTTTGTACTTGTCCCGGGCGGGGCGGTAACGGACGTTTTCCCGGATTTCGCGCATCTCGTTAATGCCACGATTGGAGGCGGCGTCAATTTCGATGACGTCGGGGGAATTTCCAGCGCTGATTTCGGTGCAGCTGGAACAGATTCCACAGGGGGTTGCGGTGGGTCCTTGAATGCAGTTCAGACAGCGGGCGAGGATGCGCGCCACAGTAGTTTTGCCCGTGCCGCGCTGGCCAGAAAAAATGTACCCATGTGCCAGGCGATGGCCTTCAATGGCGTTCGCAAGCGTCTTTTGGACGTGCTCCTGACCGATCAACTCGCCGAAATGTTGCGGCCGGTACTTTCTCGCGATGACTTGGTACATGGGAAACTACTTAGCGCACGAAACTCGTGCCCGGTTGGTTGTTTTCGTGGTTCTCGATGCGTCTGAATACCGGGTGCCCGGTTCACGACGTGCGGTATGCCAGACCCCGGGTGATCCGCGGCACACGAGCTAAGCCGCTACCGTTGCTTCCTTCCGGACCTGGCGGGGTTTGCGACCGCTCATTGCACGAAGCCCGGAGCCTGACAACCCACAATGTTAGCATTCGGATCTATTTACGCGATTCGAGTACGGCCTGCAGTTTTTCTCCGAAGAGAGTAGGCGCGGCGGGTCGCTGTTCGAGCTTGTGAAGTTGGTTGGCCGGGCGAGTTTCGCGGGCCTCCATGAGTGCGGGCGAGGCGGGGAGTGCGGGCGAGGCGGGCGCCGGTAATCCCGGTGCGCGCGGATGATCGGACGGGTCTGCTGCTTCCTCAAATGGAGCGGTAGCGGCCGGTTGCGCCGCGATGGGGTTCGCTGCGCTCACCGGAAGCGGCGCCGCAGGTGGAACGCCGTCCAGAAAGCGCTGCTTCTTCAATAGACTTCGTTCCAGCGAATTGATCCAGCCTGTGAAATCGCCCTCCACCTGCTGATCACGCTTTAAAGCGTTGCGCATGGCATCCATCTTTGAATCAAGATTGTCCAGGTGATGCAACAGTAGTGCTTCGGCGAAAATGGGCACCTTTGGCGATCCGAACTCCAACTCGCCGTGATGGCTAATGAGCATATGTTCAAGCAAGGTGCGCAGCTTAGGAGGGAAGCCGGAGATCTGGTCAAACTTACTGCCGACGATGCGCAAACCAATCACAATATGGCCGAGCAACTGCCCTTCCGCGCTGTAGCCGAAACTGCGTGCATAGGAGAGCTCCTCCACTTTGCCGATGTCATGCAGAATGGCGCCGGTAACCAGAAGTTCAGGGTCTACGCTCTTGTAGTGCGAGGCCGTGACGCGGCACAAGTAACAAAGCGATAGAACATGCTCCAGAAGACCACCACGGCAGGCATGATGGATGTTCTTGGCCGCGGGCGCCATTTTGTAAAGGTTGGTGAGGCGGACGTCGGAAAAAACAGCTTCTAGCAGTTGTCGAAGATGCGTATTTTGAAGGCCCGCGACGATCGCCTGCAGCTCAGCAAACATCTCTTCGATATTGCGCTCCGAGCAAGGAAAATAGTCGGCGAGGTCCACTTCGTGTTCTTCGAGGCGGCGTAAGCGATGAACAGTGAACTGCGAGCGATTCTGGTAAACCTGGACCAGTCCCTTGACTTTAACGAAGTCGTCGCGCTCAAAGGTGTTCATCACCTCCTCGACGTTGTCCCACATCTTCGCTTCGACTTCGCCGGTGCGGTCGGCTAAGTGGAGCGTCAGATACGGATCCCCTGTTTTCTTCTGCCGGATTTCTTTGGAGATGACCAGGAACTGCGCGGTTACTACGTCGTTGGGCGCCAGTTCGCCTACAGTGGGCGATTTCATACAAAATAGTTGGATGCAGTACTCAGCGTGAGCTGCTCTTCCCGGTGACCGTCGTCTCCGTACCGGGGACCGGGATGACCCACAGCACGCGCTTGTGGCGGGTCTTCTGCTCCACTTCCGCTTTGGTGACGGTCTCGGGCTTTAACTGAGCTGGGTCTTGCCAGGCAGTATTCTGGCCGACTGCGGCGCCGGTGTCGACGTACCCAGGCTTGATTTGCAGGAAGGCCTTCTTGCGCAGTCCTGTAAGGTATTCCCGCATTTTCGGCTGCATCCTGGGGGCGTATAGGATGTTCTCGATTTCCGGCTTCGCCTCGGCCAACGGCTCGAGTCCAGCCTTGGTGTGTTCGTCCACTTTGAAGACTTCAAAGCCGGTGGGAAGCTTGATGGGTTGGGTAACCGCGCCCTTAGGCAAACTCCAAACAGCATCTTCAATTTGCTTGTTCAGATCACCCTTTTTGTATCCGCCGAGTGTTCCGCCTTCTTTGGCCGTGCTGGCGTCCGAATTATCACGCGCCAGATCGTTGAAGCGCTGACCCTTTGATGCATCTTCCGCCATCTGCTTGGCTTTCTTCTCGGCGGCGGCCACGGCAGTCGCGTCCTTACCGTCGGTCGAAATCAGGATCTCGCTCAGATACACTTTTTCCTCGCGTATGAAATCCTGCTTATGCGAGTTGTAGTAGTCTTGAACGTCCTTGTCCGGGATGCTGATGTGGCGGCCTACTTCCTGACCGACTACTTCACGAGTCAGGAACTGGTTCTTGCTTTCAGAAAGAAAATCTTCGTAGCTTCTGCCGGATTGTTGCCGGATGAACTCGTGAAACTTGTCAGGATCCGTGATCTTTGATTGCCGCTGAAGATTGGCCAGGTATTTGCTCACGTCGGAATCGACGTTGATATTCAATTCCTTGCCTCGCTCGGCCAGAAGCAATTCGTCGATGCGGTCGCGAAGAGCATCCTTCTGATGACTTTCGACCTCGGTTTGAATTTGGGAGTTGGATGCGCCTTGCGACTTCAGCTCTTGAGTAAGTTCGCGGGCGGTACGTTGCAATTCGTCTTGACTGACGATGTCTCCGTTTACTTTGGCGACAATTTGATCGATGACCACGGGAGGATTATCGGCCGCCAAGCAGGCGGTAGCAAGCGCCAGGGGGGCGAAACACGTAAACTTCATCATCTTTTCTTTCCATTATGGCAAGGTTCCGGCCTCGCCGCTAATAGTACTGGGACGCCATTTACTAGCTGGCGGGTACGGTCTCTTGCCCGGCCAAACCGACCAGAGCGGTTCTTAGCTCGTCGATCAACTCTCCGGGCGTCTTGGTGGCGTTCAGCGGGAGTTTCAATACACCGGCGGGCGTGAACTGCGCATCCGGCGTGCCACGCACCAAGGCCATCAGTTTAAATGGATCTACCTTTGACTGCTGATGGAATTTGATATTCGCGAAGCCTTGGCGGCGGTCGACCGATTCCACACCGGCGCGCTCAGCCAAACTCTTGAGGACTGAGAAGCGCACCAGGTTGGTGAGCTCTTCTGGCACCGGGCCATAGCGGTCCGCAATCTCTTCGGTGACGCGCTTGGCCTGGTCGTCATCCTTCACATCCGCAATGCGCTTGTAGGAGCGGAGCCGCTGTGCTTCATCCGCGATGTAGGCGCCCGGTATGCGGATGTCCAAGCCGAGATTCAGAGTGGCGTGAATCTCAAGCGGCACTTCTTCGCCCTTCAATTCCTTGACCGTCTCCTCTAACAGCCGCACGTAGGTGTCGTAGCCGACGGCTTCAATGTGCCCGTGCTGTTCGCCGCCCAGCAGATTGCCGGCGCCGCGCAACTCGAGGTCGAGGGCGGCAATCTTGAAGCCGGCGCCCAAATCGCTAAATTCTTTTAAGGCCGCCAAGCGCTTCCTGGCTATCTCGGTGAGCTGGGTGTCGGCCGGCACCAGCAAGTAGGAATAGGCGCGGCGGTTGGAGCGGCCCACGCGTCCGCGCAACTGATACAGCTCACTCAGGCCATAGCGCTCAGCATTCTCGATCAGGATGGTATTGGCGAGCGGGATGTCGAGACCGTTTTCAACAATGGTGGTGCAGACGAACACGTCGTACTCATGCCGCATGAAGCCGAGCAGGACCTTTTCGAGATCCGCTTCGCCCATCTGGCCGTGACCCACGCCGATGCGGCATTGCGGTAGAAGCTCCTGGATGAAGGCGGCGCGCATGAAGATGGTGTCCACGCGGTTATGCACGAAGTAGACCTGCCCCTGACGCGCCAGCTCCTGCTCAATGGCTGTCTTGATCAAGTCCCGATTGAAGTGCGCGACCACGGTGTTGATGGACAGGCGATCCTTGGGAGCTGTTTCAATCACGGACATGTCGCGCAACCCGAGCAGAGACATGTGCAGCGTGCGAGGGATGGGCGTGGCGCTCATGGTGAGCACATCCACGTTGTGCCGCAGCTGCTTCAAGCGTTCCTTGTGCCGCACGCCGAAGCGCTGCTCTTCGTCGACGATCAGCAGTCCCAGATCGCTGAACTCCACATCTTTTGACAGCAGCCGGTGGGTGCCGATGAGAACATCCACTTTGCCGGAGGCGACATCTTCGAGCGCAGCCTTGATTTCTTTGGCGCTTCGAAAGCGGCTGACCAGTTCGACGCGCACCGGAAAGGAGGCGAAGCGGCGGCGGAACGTCTCGTAATGCTGAAAGGAAAGCACGGTGGTGGGCGCCAACACGGCAACTTGTTTGCCGTCACCCAGCGCCTTGAAGGCAGCGCGCATGGCGACTTCCGTTTTCCCGAAGCCCACGTCGCCGCACAACAGCCGGTCCATGGGCTGAGTGCTTTCCATATCGCCCTTGATTTGTTTGACGGCGCTGAGCTGGTCCTTGGTGGGCGTGTATTCGAAGGCGTCTTCAAACTCACGTTGCCAGTTCGCGTCGGGCGAAAAAGAGAAGCCCTTGGCCATGCGGCGCTGAGCGTAGAGCTTCAACAACTCGTCCGCCATGTCGCGCATTTTGGCTTTGACGCGCGACTTGGTCTTCTCCCACGTCACGCCGCCCAGGCGATCGAGATGCGGCTTGGCCTCGCCTGCCCCGCGATATTTTTGAACCAGGTCAAGACGCGTCAGCGGGACGTAAAGCTTGGAGTCGCCGGCATATTCAAGCAGCATGAAATCGCCCTTTTGATCACCCTGGGCGATTTCGCGGATTCCGAGGAACTGGCCCACGCCGTGAGTGGTATGCACAACGAAGTCGCCGGGCTTGAGGTCGGCGATGTCAGCGGCGAAAGCGGCCAGCTGAGACTTGGTAGGCTGACGCGCAATGAGATCGGAAGTCTCAAAGATATCTTCGGAACCGAGAATCGCCAAGCGCGAATCAGTGAACACGGCGCCGCGGCGCACGCCTCCCTTGATGAGGTACGCGCTGGCGACGGCGCCGGCGTGATAAGCACGTTCGGCAATCGAGGGGCGCGCTCCGGCAGTCGATTCGAGACCCAGCTGATAAGGGACCGCGTACTCCTGGAGCACGTCGGCAAGGCGCTCTACCTCGCCCGTAGCTTTGGCGAAGAACGCGATGCGATGTCCCGTTTCAATCAGGCGGCGCGCTTCGGCAACGGCGACCGGCATGTTGCCCTGGAAGGTGAGCGAAGGGCGGGTGGGGATGTGAAACGTGCTGGGACTTTCCGGCGACGCGCCGGCCAGCACATCCAGCTCCTGCATGCTGATGAACGTTCGCCGGGCGAGCGCGCTGCGCAGTTCATCCCAACGCGCGAAGTTCTTTTCGGGTTCGATGGGCGCGGGGCGGTCGGGATTTTCAAGGCGCTGCCACAGGCGTTCGGCAGCGGACTCGATGGCGGAGGGCTCATCCAACACGATCAGGGCGTCAGGGTGCAGGGAGAAAATATCGTGAGCTCGAGGGCGAACGAGCGGAACCAGGAACTCCCAACCGGGAAAAACTTCGCCCGGATTCGACAAATCGAGATCGGCGGCTTCCGCTGCTTCGGCCAGCTGCCGGAGAAGTGGACGGGAACGTGGATATTCAGCCAGCGGGAGCAGCGTTGTCAAGGAAATCTTCAGAACAGAGCGCTGGGATTCCACATCGAACTGCCGGATAGACTCGATCTCGTCACCAAAAAATTCTACGCGAACAGGGCGAGTTGCTTCGGCCGGGAAGACATCTAGAATTCCGCCGCGAACGGAATACTCGCCCACCATCTCCACGGGTTCGCGCCGTTCGTAGCCGATGCTTTCAAGATGTTGCACCAGATCTTCAAGGGAAATTTCTTCACCGGTTCGCAGCGTGAGGGCGAGCTGGCGATAGAAATCGGCCGACTCAGTCCGGAGCAGAGCGGAGGCGACGGGAACGATGGTGATGGGAATTCTCTGCGCGGAAAGGCGCCAAAGGCCGACGGCGCGCTCTTCCGTGATCTCATTGTGCGGTGAAAGCTTTTGATGAGGTAAGACATCTAGCGCGGGCACCAGTTGGGGCGCTGGCAAATCACGCCCTTCAAACAGCAGGTGAAAAAAAACTTCTGTCGATTCGAATAGCGTTTCGGCTTCTTTGTTGCCATCCACCACAACAAAGAGCGGTTTTTCCGTCGCTTGATAAAGAAGTACCAAGTAGAGCGCTTTAGCGGTGTTGACGAGACCTGAAAGCGAGAATGGGCCGGGGTCGCCACGCGTCAGGCGCTGAAGCAGGGACTGAAAGGCCGGTAGTTTCGCCGCCGACTGCAGCAACTCTCGTGTTTGAGGATGGGTCACTGGCTGCGCTGCGGCTTTTGCGTGTGAGATGACTTCTGAGAAAGCCCAGAGGTAGCAGCCGCTTGGGCGTTGTGCCGCGAAAGGATTTTTTCGGCGATGTCGGTAGTGGAGAAGCCGGGCTCCAGCGGCAACGCATGCACCTGGCCGCCCACGGCTTCGACCTCCTCGCGTCCGGCGATGAAGTGCGCCCAGTCGGCCCCTTTCACGAGGATGTCCGGGAGCACCGCAGCGATAAGCTCGCGCGGCGTATCTTCATCAAACAGAACCACGGCGTCGACGGCTTCCAAGTGCAGCGCCAGTTCAGCTCGGGTACTCTGATCAAAGAACGGGCGTGCCGGACCCTTTAGCCGCTGCACGCTTGAATCGGTATTGAGCGCCAGGATCAGTACGTCTCCAAGCGAACGTGCACGCTCCAACAACCGTACGTGGCCAGGGTGCAAAATGTCGTAGCAGCCGTTGGTGAAAACGACCTTTTTGCCTTTCGATTTCCAGGCGATGCGTTGCGCGACCAGTTCCTCGCGCGTGTACAGGCTACTCATCCCAGTTCATTTTACGATCTGACGGGAAAATACTCACTCCAACGTGAAAACGACTGAGAAGACAACTTATCTGCCTTCTCAGTCGCCTGATGCGACGATCGCAAGAACGGCTTAAGCCCTCCTGCTTCGAAGCGGGACTACTTACGAGCGAATCGCTTACCGACAGTACCTAAACCTACAAGGCCGCAACCCATAAGCAGTAAGCTAGCAGGCTCCGGAACGGTTGAGGGACCGGAGGATGGAACAGTAGAAAACTGATTCGTCACCATCGAGATCGTTGCCGTCCCGCTGGTGCCGCCGTTTACCTGTATATCCTTGCTTACAGTTAAGGAGTTTGTCCCCGCAAAGGTAGCTGAAGCTGCGAGTTTGTTAACGGTCGACGAGTTCTGTACAAAGATGTTCTGCAAACCGGCCGAACAGTTCCCTGTCGGGGGTACCGACGTTCCACCCGGACAAAAGTTTTCGCTTACACCCGCGATCCCCGATCCGGTGGAAGTGCCATTAAACGAAGTGCTAATGCTCTGCAGACTTAGTGAGTTGTTCAAAGTGGAGACCTGGTACTGTAAGATCCCATCCGCGACGCCCCCAGGACCTGCTGCAAATCCCCCAACGATTTGGAATCCAAATCCGTCACCAACGGTATTCAGTAAAGGTGACACTGCGATCCCGGATGCTGGAAGGGCAAGTGCCGTCCCAGAGGAAGTCGGAATATAGTTGAAGTTGCTAAAAAGCAATCCATCTTCGGTACAGCCTCCGGCCGAGTTCACCGTACCTAGGTATGTCGCTGCGGTTCCTGTAGTACAAGTTACAGGTGCAGCCATTGCTACAACTGCGCCGAATAAGCCCGACGCAGCTAAAATAATACTTTTGTGCATAGTGTCCTCCGACAATGTAATCCCACTCAGCGACGTGAAAATCGCCAAGCGGAAACTACCGACATTAGGACTAGGTCTATCATCCTGCCGGTACCTGGGAGAAGTACGAATAATACGCCTGTCGGCCTAGCTTTATGCAGTTTCAAACGATATTGGTACGCGCGACGAACTGGGTAGGTGACGCCGTGATGTCCATACCGGCGCTGCAGGCGCTGCGCGAACACTTTCCCGGCGCGCGGATTTCCATACTCGCCCGGCCTTGGGTTGCCGGCTTATACGGCCGTGAGCCCTTCTGCGACGAGTTGATCGCTTACGAAGCTCCCAGGGGATGGAAGGGTTTGCGGGAAAAATGGAGCATCGCGGCGGATCTGCGAGTCCGCAAATTCGATGGCGCTGTTCTTCTTCAGAATGCTTTTGAATCCGCGGCGCTGGTGCGGCTGGCAGGCATTCCGCTGCGTGTCGGTTACGCCCGCGATGGCCGTGGATGGCTGCTGACTCATCCCATTCCTGTCCCGCGGCCGGGCGAGACGCCACCTCACCAGCGTTTTTATTACCTGGAGTTATTAAGACGCGCCAAGCTCATCGACGCTTATTCGGCCGAGTCACCCATCCGGCTGGATGGGGCAGCGGCTGCGGCGCAGAAGGGCCGCGAACATTTCGGGCGCGCTGGTATTACAGGATCCGTTGTCGGCGTAAGCCCGGGAGCCGCTTATGGGGGAGCAAAGCGCTGGTTGCCGGAACGGTTTGCTGAGGCGGCAGTGGAGGTGGCGCGTGAACGGCGCGCGACGGTCGCCATCTTCGGCTCACGGGAAGAGCTGGCGATTTGCGAGCTGGTAAAACAGAAAGTCGAAGCTGCACGGCAGCCGTGCGTCAATTTCGCAGGGGCGACGGAGCTGGCCGAATTTATTGAACTGGCGGCGGCTTGCGAGATCTATCTAACGAACGATTCCGGGCCCATGCATATCGCTTCTGCATTGGGAGTGCCGACCGTTGTTATCTTCGGAGCGACGGATGATGAAGCGACGGGTCCCACTGGTCCCCGGAGTTGTGTTGTTCGTGAGCCCGTCGAATGTAGTCCGTGTCTGCTGCGTGAGTGTCCCATCGATCACCGCTGCATGACACGAGTGAGCGCCCGGAGAGTGGCGGACGCGGCGCTCGGACTGGTGGATGTAGCCAGGACTTAAGAAAGCTGGATGTCGGTATGGGAGGTGGACATAGAATTTGGATACACGAGAAAAGATTCTGCCGTTGAACCAGCTCGACGCTCTGTTTGAAAGCGGCGAATGGGTGATCGTCGTGGGTCAGTTTGATCCACTCACGGCGGCGCAAGCCAAGCGGCTCCGCGTGCTCCATACACCGGGCAGTAAGCTGTTGGCTATCGTTCTGGAGAGCCGCGACGCTCTTCTGCCGGGAAGCGCCAGAGCGACTTTGATTGCCGCGTTGCGTGATGTCGACGCCGTGACGGTGGCGGAACCCGAGCAATGGCGCGCCGCGGTACCAGGCGAGGCGCGTGTTCGCGTGGTGGAGGACCGAGAGGCGGACGAAGAACGCTCCGCCGGCTTCATTCGCTATATCGTTGATCGGCAAGCGGCGGCTAGCAACGGAGGGCGGAGACAGTGACGGCAATCACGCGCGACGAGGATAGCCCGATGCTGGTGATCCGGCTGAGCGCGATGGGCGACATCATTCACACGCTGCCGGCGGCCATCAGTCTGAAGAAAAGCTTCCCGCGCCGCAAGCTGGCGTGGCTGGTGGCTCCGCGATGGAGAGAGTTGCTGGACGGCAATCCATATATAGATGAGTTGGTTCCGTTTGATCGTGCTGCCTGGCGTGGGTCCTGGCGCGGTTTGCGGGCAACCAGTCCCGGGCTGGCGTTTGACTTTCAGGGCCTGGTGCAATCCGCTCTGGCGGGCCGAGCCGCGCGTCCCGCTCGCTTTTTTGGCTTTGATAAATCGGTCGCTCGTGAACCGCTGGCTGCGCTTTTCTACAGTGACCGTGTTCCGGTTACGGGTCCGCATCGTGTGGAGCGCAACGTGCAACTGGCGGCAGCAGCCGGCGCACGCGAACTGACGTATGAGTGTTGGATACCGCCGGGAGAACCCACCGGGCAGCTTCCTTCGGGTCCGTTTGTGCTGGCTAGTCCGTTCGCAGGTTGGGCAGGGAAGGAGTGGCCGCTCAAATGCTTTGAGGCGTTGGGGCAACAACTAGGCAAAGAAGGTTTAGAACTGGTGGCCAATGTGGCGGAGCGCCGGGCGCACGAACTGGCGGGCCTCAAGCATGTCAGGGTGCATACGTCTTCGCTGGCAGGTTTGATTGCCGCAACGCGGTTGTCAACCGCAGTAGTAGGGCTTGATAGCGGGCCTCTGCACCTGGCGGCAGCTCTTCACAAGCCGGGCGTGGGGCTGTTCGGTCCTACCGATCCGGCCCGTACAGGGCCGTTCGGCGGCAGCATGACGGTGCTCCGGGCCGGCGATGTAGAAACAACGTACAAGAGGCAGGGGCGCATCCACGCGAGCATGCGAGTCATATCGCCGAATGACGTGGCGCAAGCTGTGTTGGATTCCATTGCCGCTGCTTCCTCCTTGAAGCAGACGAGCGCGCACAGCAGTGCCGTGGTGTCGCGTTCGTGAGTGCGCTCCACGATGAGCTGCCTCCCGTTTACTTGTTTCCCAAGAGCTACGCGGACCGGGTGCAGCGTCTTAGGGTGGCGTTCGGCTTTGTCTTGCTGGCGGCATTTGCCTGGCTGGCCGACCCCTCCCAAAGCTCCATGCTGATTGGGCTGCCGATCTCCGTAATTGGTCTGCTGCTTCGCGCCTGGTCGGCCGGGCACCTGGCCAAGAACCAGCAACTAGCCGCAACAGGACCTTACGCGTACATCCGCAATCCGCTCTACGTGGGGACGCTCATTGTGGCTGTGGGCATCGTGGCCGCTTCACGCAACCTGTGGCTCGCGGTCATCTTCGCCGCGGTGTTTTTCCTGGTCTACCTTCCGGCGATTGAGCTTGAAGAGCAGCACTTGCGAAATATTTTTCCTGCCTACGCAGGCTACGCGAACCGGGTGTACCGATTTGTGCCTATCGCCAAATGGACTGGCGGCGAGACGCGATTTTCCTGGGCGCTTTACAGAAGAAATCAGGAATACAAAGCGCTGCTTGGATTTTTAATCGCCGTCGTCTGGCTGGCCTGGAAATGCTGGCGGGCGGCCGCGCTTCCCGAAAGCGGGGGAGCACCGATGCTGTGATACGCTTTCGCTGATGAGAGTCGGATGTTTCACCCCCTTGCTATCGCAATTTTCTCTTGAGAAGGTTCTAGAAAAGCTCAAAGCGCTCAACATCAACACCGTTGAACTGGGCACCGGTAACTACCCGGGCGACCCACATTGCAAACTCTCCATGCTCGAAAACGAAAAGGAGCTGAAGGAGTTCAAGAAGAAGCTGGACGATAACGGTTTCTCCATCAGCGCCTTGAGTTCGCATGGCAATCCACTGCACCCGGACGCGGCCCTAGCGAAAAACTACGCTGACACCAGCAAGCGAACGGTAGAGCTTGCGGCCAAGCTGGGCGTGCCGGTGGTGATTGACTTCTCGGGTTGCCCCGGCGACAGCGACAACGCGAAATTTCCCAACTGGGTGACGTGTCCCTGGCCGCCTGAGTATCTGGAAATGCTCGACTGGCAATGGGAGAAGAAAGTCACCCCGTACTGGACCGAATACGGCAAGTTCGCCAAAGATCACGGCGTGAAAGTGGCGATTGAGATGCATCCCGGGTTCGTGGTTTACAGTCCCGAGACGATGCTCAAGCTGCGATCGATTGCCGGCGATAGTGTCGGCTGCAATTACGATCCAAGCCACATGTTCTGGCAAGGCATAGACCCGATAGCGGCGATCCGGGTTCTGGGCGACGCCATTTTCCATGTGCACGCCAAGGACACCCAGATTTACGATTACAACCTGCCGAAAACGGGCGTGCTGGATACCAAGAAGTACACCGATGAGCGAAACCGCGCCTGGATCTTCCGGGCCTGCGGTTATGGCCATCCGTACGGCTGGTGGAAAGAGTTTATTTCCACGCTGCGAATGTTCGGCTATGACTACGTGCTGTCGATTGAGCATGAGGACTCGCTCATGTCTCCTGACGAAGGTCTGACGAAAGCGGCGGAGTTTCTCAACGAGATCATGATTCGCGAGCAGCCCGGCGCCGCTTGGTGGGTTTAGCGTGCAAGACTAAATCAGTGGCCGAATATAGCTACACAGTTCTTTTTGAACCCGCCGACGAAGGCGGTTATGTTGTGACCTGTCCAGCTTTGCCCGGCCTGGTGACAGAAGCCGACACGCTTGACGATGCTCGTATGATGGCGCAGGATGCAATTCGCGCTTACATCCAGAGTCTTCGTAAGGATCATATCCCGATACCGCCCGACCGCTCCCCCGTAAAAGAAGAAATAAAAGTCTTACTGCCCGAAGCCGTTTGAGCACAAAGCTTCCAACTCTCACTCCTAAGCGTTTGCTACGCGCGCTTGAGCGAGCGGGATTTGTAATCCACCACGTCACCGGAAGCCACTACGTGCTGAGGCACGGTACGAATGTCCGCTTGAGGGTTACGCTCCCTTGGCACAACCAGGATCTGAAACGCGGCACTCTTGCTGCCATTCTGGAGCAGGCGCAGCTTACAACCGACGATTTGCGTGAGTTGCTATAGCAAAGAACTCTCAACTTACCTTTGGCGCTCGTCCATACAGCTACACTAGAAATTCCTCGAACAGGAGATTCATGTCTGGAAAAAAAATCGGCATCTTGACCGGCGGCGGCGATGTGCCCGGCCTGAATGTCGTGATTAAGAATGTGGTGTACCGGAGCACGTCAGATGGCCACGATGTAACGGGCATTCGCCTGGGCTGGAAAGGCCTCACCGACCTCAACTTCGACGACCCGGAAAGCATAAAGCGCTACGTCTTGCCCCTCAACCGGGAGAACACCAGGACGATCGACCGGAGTGGCGGTACATTTCTGCATACCAGCCGCACCAGTCCTTCGAAGATGAAGAAGCTTCCGGACTTTTTGAAGCCGGAGGATTTTCCAGCGGCGCAAACCAGCAAAGACGGCGTGACTACCACGACCTACGACATGAGCAAGCGCGTGCTGGCCAATCTCGACAAGCTGGAAATCGATCACTTGATAGCCATCGGGGGCGACGACACGCTCAGCTACGCCGCGGTGTTGGACAAGCTGGGATTCAGAGTCATCGGAATCCCGAAGACCATGGACAATGACGTCCACAGCACCGAGTATTGCATTGGATTCTCCACCGCCGTGACGCGCGCTAAGGATGCCATTACGAGGCAGCGCACCACTATCGGATCGCACGAACGGGTGGGCATTTTCCGCGTGTTTGGGCGCGATGCTGGATACACCGCGCTCTACACGGCTTACGTCACGTCCATCCGTTGCGGCATTCCTGAGTACAAGTTCGATCTGGAGCACATGGTCGAGTTGCTGATGACGGACAAGAAGAACAATCCCAGCAATTACTGTCTAGTTATTTTGTCCGAGGGTGCGGAATGGCAGGGCTACACGGTGAAGGAATACGGTGAGCCGGATGCGTTTGGCCATCGCAAGAAGTTCAGCGTTGCGGAGGCTTTCAGCGACGAAATCATTGAGCGGACCCAATCGGAAACCGTCGTGAGCGATCTGACTTACGATCTGCGAAGTGGCGCTCCCGACTTTCTCGACACTCTTGTGGCCACTACCTTCGGCACGATGGCTTATGACGCAATCACGTCACAGAAGAGTGGTCTGATGGCTGCTGTTTCCGAAGGAAAGTTCGTAATGGTTAGCATTCCGGATCCGAAGCTTGGACCGCGCCGGGTAGACGTGGAGCACATGTACAACACCGAGCGCTATCGTCCCAAATACACCAGTAAGGAAGGCCTACCAATCTTCCTGACACACGCTTGAGCATGGCTGACACGCGCCTGAGGATGGCTGGGCAATCAACATCGGAACTTCCGCTGTCGGAGGTAGTGGAAGCGCAAGGCCACCTGATCGACTCGCACATCATGGAGCGCATCTTCGACTCCGTGGTGGAAGCGGGAGCGCGCTTTGAGGTAGAGCATTTTTCGATAGGCCGCACCAATAGCGATTCTTCCGCGCTGCGCTTGCGCGTTGAGGCGCCAACACAAGAGCAGATGGAACGGCTGATGACCGTGCTGATCGGTCTTGGTTGTACGGCGGCCGACGCGGGCGATGCCGAGCTGAAGTCCACCGAGTGCGAACGTTGCGCTCCGGAAGATTTCTACTCCACGACGAACCAGCAAACGCATGTGCGGATTGCCGGCCAATGGTTGGAAGTACGTAATCAGCGCATGGACGCCATGATCGTGGTTCGCGACGGCGTGGCTCAATGTTGCCGGTTGCGGGACATCAAGGCTGGTGACGCGGTGGTGACCGGCATGAAGGGCATTCGCGTGATTCCGGAAGCCAAGGAACGGGATCGCGAAGGGTTCGCCTTCATGAGCAACGAAATCTCATCGGAGCGCCAAGTTGAGACCGCGGTTGCCCAGACGGCGGCCATCATGCGGCAGGTTCGCGCCGATGGCAAAAAGATCGTCGCCGTAGCGGGACCGGTGGTCGTTCACACAGGCGGATGCCAGGCGATCACGCGACTGATTCGCGGTGGTTGGATTGACGCGCTGCTTGCCGGGAACGCTCTTGCGGTACACGATATCGAAGCGGCATTGCTTGGTACCTCTTTAGGAGTTCGCACGTCCGACGGGCGGCTAGAAGAGCATGGGCACCGCAATCATATGCGAGCCATTAACGCCATCTATCACGCGGGTAGCATAGCGAAGGCGGTCGAGTCAGGCCGTCTGACCACCGGCGTCATGTATGAATGCGTGAAGGCCAACGTGCCTTTCGTGCTCGCCGGGAGTCTGCGTGACGACGGTCCGCTGCCCGGCGTCATCACCGATATGAATGAGGCGCAGGATGTCTATGCAGCTCATTTGCAGGGCGCCGGCGTGGTTCTATGCCTCAGCTCGATGCTGCACTCGATTGCGGTTGGAAACATGCTGCCGGCCTGGGTGCGAATTGTGTGCGTGGATATCAATCCCGCCGTTCCCACGAAGGTGAGCGATCGCGGCACCGGCCATGCTCTGGGAGTAGTGACGGACGTCGGTCTTTTCCTTGACCTGCTGGCGCGCAAACTAGAACTGTAATGAAAAAAAATCGTCAATATAAGGACGAGCATGCCGAGGCAGGCGTCAAAGCGCCCTTGCCGGAGATTGAAACTTGGCCCAACCAGTACGGCGAATATGAGATTGAAATCGTCATGCCGGAGTTTACTTCGGTGTGTCCAAAAACCGGTCTGCCGGATAGCGGCACCTTGACGCTGATCTATACCCCCGGTCAACGCTGCCTGGAACTGAAATCTCTGAAGATGTACACGCTCGAATATCGCAATCTCGGTATCTTCCAGGAGAATGTGGTGAACCGCGTACTGGCGGATGTCGTAAAGGCGACCGACCCTGTCGAGGCCACCGTACTAGGAGATTTCGCTGCTCGAGGCGGCATAGCAACGCGCGTGACCGCAACCTACCGGCGTAAAAGGAAGTAGCCTAATAGCTGGGCGTGTGCCGCCCGACACTCTAGATGAAGATCATTCGCTTCCAGGCCTTGTCACTGATTCACATATCTGTGATTCACACTTCTGTGATTGTCACATCGCTGTTCGCCACATCTGTCTGGGCCGCCGAGTTCCAGAATGGCCAAGCCGCCCGCGCCGTCATCGGGCAATCGTCGTTCTCGGCTCGTGAAGCCGCAATCACGCCCACCGTTCTTGCTATTTCGAACGGTTGGCTCTACGCCGCCGACGCGTCGCACCGTTTGCTCACCTTCGATCTAAGCCAGATTCCCGGGCCAAAAGACGAACCCGCGGAACATTCCGGTTTGTTGTGTGCGTTGTGCGGGTTTTCAGTTGTGGCGATTGCGAATCAGGCGGTTCTGCCCGGAGTGGCAGGCGTAAGCATCTACGGAAGAACCATCGTCGCGGCCGATACCCAGAGTCATCGTGTTTTGATCTGGCGCGACAGCAGCTTGCCGCGCGCCGCTAAGGGCCCGGATGTCCTGCTGGGCCGAACTAGCGGCGACTTTTCAGCCGTGTCGGCTTCGACCATCGTCGATCCGGTCTCGGTGGCTTTCGATGGCAAGCGGCTGTTTGTCGGCGATGCGGCGTTGCACCGTATTCTGATCTGGAACTCGCTCCCGGCCACCGATACGCAACCTGCCGACGTGGTGCTGGGGCAGCAAAGTTTCAGTTCGGTCACTGCCGCCGATGTGCCGGCGCCAGACACTATCAACCGGCCCACCTCGATTGTTTCAGATGGTACGAACGTGTTTGTGGCCGATGCGCTAGATCATCGCGTTCTTGTGTTCACGGCTGCTGATCTGCCGCTCTCCGCCGGCTCTATCCTCAATTCCGCGAGTCTGGCCGCCGGTCCATCGTCGCCGGGAACGCTTGTGACAGTAGCGGGCGTGGGCGCGGCCTCATCGGGCGAATCGACGTCTGAAGGCGCTGCGCCTCTGCCCACAAAACTGGCCGGAGTGGAAGTGTTTCTCAACGGTATGAAGTTGCCGCTGCTTTCGACCGCCGGGTCAGAAATCCGCGCTCAACTTCCCTATCAACTGGATGCGCCGTCTGCGGCGAGCCTGTACGTCCGCATCGAACGCGAAGACGGCACGGTGAACGTTACAAATGCAGTTGCCGTGAAGGTGCTTGCCGGCGCGCCCGGCCTGTTTGCATTCGGAGGACCTGAGCCAAGAAGCGGAATGATTCTTCATGCCGCGGCCAATTCGGCAGAGCCGGGGACGCCGGTGACATCGGAAAACCCGGCCCGGCCCGGCGAAGTTCTGGTCGTGTGGACTGCCGGACTAGGCGCTGTGGACGACAATGATGCGCCGGAACCAGTGGTCGCGGGCCAGCCCTTCCCAGGACCCGGCGCCGCGGTGCTGCATCCTGTGAGCGCAACCGTGAGCGGCCGTTTGGCGCCTGTTGTCGAAGCACAGTTGCCCGAAGGGTCCATAGGCATCTACCAGCTTCGCGTCACGCTTCCCCCAGACCTGCCGGATGATGCGCGTACTCCGCTCGTCATCTCGCAAGAGGGAATATCCAGCAACACTGTTACTATTCCCGTCCGAAAACCAATCGATTAATCATGCATCAACTTCGGTGGCACGCTTTGCTCCAGCAGTGGGTGGTTGTCACGACGGCGCGACAGGATCGCCCGCAAATGCCCGCCAACTGGTGTCCCTTCGACCCTGGTTCGGGACGCGTCCCCGACCATTACGAAGTCTACCTTTACCCGAATGATTTCCCGGCCTTCTCGTCCGACACGGCGCCGTTCGATCCGCAGCCTGGGTTGTTTGCCGAAACAGGTCCTCGCGGGGCGTGCGATGTGGTGCTGTACTCGCCCGAACATACCTTAGCTCCCTCCAAGCTCACCGTGGAAAGATGGCGCAAGATCGTCGACATGTGGGTGGAGCGGACCTTGCATCATTCGCAAAATCCGGACGTGGCTGTTGTCGCGGCGTTTGAAAACTGCGGCGAGGCCGTTGGCGTTACCATGCCTCATCCGCATGGACAGATCTACGCCATGCCTTTCATCCCGCCGCTTGTCGAGAAAGAGATAGCCTCTGCCCGCCAATATGCCGACGCGAACGAAGGCGCTTGCCTGTTCTGCAGCCTGTTGGCCGAAGAATTGAAAAATGGGTCCAGAGTCGTGGCAGCAAACGAACACTTTGCCGCCTTCGTGCCTTATGCCGCACGGTTTCCGGCGGAGATCTGGATTTGCCCTCGACGCCACGTGCGAACGCTGCTGGACCTTACTGACGAAGAGCGTTCCGCCTTGGCAAGCATCATCAGCACCATCCGCCGCAAGTATGATAACCTGTACGGCTTTCTGATGCCGCTGATGATGTCGGTGAGGCAGGCGCCCTTGAAGCAGCCCGAGGCGCCGTACCATCTTTACATCCAGTTTCTGCCGCTGCAGCGCGGGCCAACCAAGCTGAAATACCTGGCGTCCATTGAAACCGCGTACGGCACTTTTCTGGCCGACACAGCGCCTGAGCAGATGGCTGAGAATCTCAGGCGCAGTGAACCCGCCACCCAGCCTTACTCGGCTTCGTAAGGCTTATAACCGTTCTGCGATAGCAGCGTGCGACTTTTCTCCACATCCACGGGCGCCACATAGAAAAAAGCTCCCGCCAGATCGCGTTTGATCAGCAGGCCACCCGTATACGTTCCCGTTTCGACAGCGTAGGCGATTCCGGCGTCACTCAACAGCTGTTCCAGCTTGAGCGCGTCTCGCAACCTTCGCGCCATGTAAATGAGATCAAGTTCGGCATCACCGAAAAAGTCAGCGTCGTGGCGCATCTTTAATGAGCGTGTTTGATAGTCACGTTCGCTAGTTTAGACCCGCCGCCCCGGCGCAGTGGTACCATGCACCGATGGCGAAACTTCTCTGCTGCCTGGCGCCACTGCTGTTTCTTGCTGCCTGTGCTGCGCCCAAGCCCAAAACGCCTGCGCTTACGCCCGAAACTGCGGCACAACTGCTCCAGTACAACAACAAAGCGCAGACTTGGATGACGTACGTGAAGAAGCAGAACGCGGCTTGCGATTACAAGCTCGATTTACCGGATCAAACCGCCGCTCCCTCCCAGATCGACTTGGATCATATTGTCCTGTGCTCAAATCGTCCGAGTCCGAAGGAGTTCGACGCTGCGATTTCGTTCGCCTTCGATAACGATTCGCAAAAGTGGGTTGTTGCGCGATTTTCCAGCTAGCCTTCAAAGCCCGGCATTGCGGGCCGCCACCTTGGCGATGCTGGACCAATCCATCTTTTCCTGGCCATTTGCAATGGCTGAGATGAAGTGATCGCGAATCACGCTCGCAAACGGCATGGGTACGCCGAGATCCTGGGCTGCCTCAAGCGCCTGGCGAACATCCTTCAATCCCAGCTTCAATGCAAACCCCGCAGGCTCGTACTTCTCATCCGCCACGATCTGGCCGTAGTTCTTGTATACCGGAGATCCGAACAGCTCGTTCATGACATCCAGGAACAAGTGCGGGTCAATCTCTGCTTTGCGCATGGTGGCCATCGATTCGCCAAACGATTCCAGCATGCTGGCGATCATGAAGTTGCCGCACAGCTTAATGGCGTTTGCCTGCCACGGCTCATTGGCTGCGAAGAAGGAGCGGCGCCCGATAGCTTTAAACAACGGCTTCAGCGGCTCCACTGCTGCGCTTTCGCCTGCGGCCACCACGATGAGCTGCTTCTTTTCGGCCGCTTCCGGACGCCCGAACACCACTGCTGTCACGTAATGCTGGCCCTTCTTGCTGTGCTCCTGTTGAAGGCGGCGGGCAAAAGCAACGCTGATGGTGCTGCTTGAGATGTGAGTGGCGCCCTTCTTCAACCCGGAGGCAATGCCCTGATCGCCGAAGACCACTTCGCTGACAGCGTGGTCGTCAGAAAGCATCGTGAACACAGCTTCAGCATCTTGAGAGGCATCGGCCGGCGACTCCGCAACACGGGCGCCATCACCCGCCAATGCTTCCGCTTTATCGCGGCTGCGATTATACATACTCAGCTCATGCCCGGCACGAAGCAAATTGCGCGCCATGCCCGCGCCCATCTTGCCGAGACCAACAAATCCGACTTTCATAACTACAAAGTGGACAACGGTAGCGGGATCTCATTTCAGCTTGCGATTCCCCAGTGCGCCCGCTTTTAAATAAGCCCGCCGCTTTTAATTGAGAGCCGCGAGCACCTGGGCCAATTCGCCGGGGCGTAGGAACACAGTATCTTGATCCCAACCCGAATATCAGCCCTTTCGGGCTATTTCTGTGCCATCCTGTGAAGAACTTGGCGAGCCCTGCACAAGCCCAAAGTTCCGCTGTAACCGAAACTCAGCAGCATCTGCGACGGGAACTTGGGCTGCGCGATCTGGTTCTGGCGCAAATTTTATGCGTCGTGGGCGCGGCGTGGGTCGGCGTTGCGGCCAAGCTGGGCCGTGCACACGTGGTGTTTTGGCTGGCGGCCATGCTGCTGTTCTACCTTCCGCTCGCTTGCACCGTGATTCTCTTGAATAGAAGGCAGCCGCTCGAAGGCGGCCTCTATCAATGGGCGAAGTCGGGCTTCGGCGACCTGCTCGGCTTCATGACTGCCTGGAATTTGTGGGTGTACGCAATCATTTGCGTGCCTGAGGTTCTGTATGTCATCCCAACCGATATCGCTTACTTCATTGGCGACGGAGCAGAGTGGATTCCCGCTAGCCGCCGCATTTCCGCTTTACTGATTTTCGGCGTGACGGTGCTGATCTCTGCCGTCGCGGTGCGCGGCCTGGGCATTGCTAAGTGGCTGCACAACGCGGGCAGCGTGATGATCTGCCTTGCTTACGTCATCTTAATCGGGCTGCCGCTGCTGGTGGCGTTCAACGGCCACCCAGCTCATTATCAGCCTCTTCCCTGGCAAGCTCCCCACTTGAGCCTGTTCAGTGTGGCCGTCTTCGGTCAGATGACCATTGGTGGTTTGAGCGGCTTTGAGTACGTTGCCATCATGGCGGGCGAATGCCGTAATCCTGGGCGGAACGTCGGCCGATCCGTCCTCATTTCAGCGCCCATCATCGCGCTCATGTTCATTCTGGGCACAAGTTCAGTCCTGGCATTCATCGGGGATCGGCCTATCAACTTGATCGGGCCGATTCCGCAAACCTTTCGCTTGGCCCTGGGCGGAACTACAGCAGGAGAAAGCCTGGCGCGCTTCGGCATTCTGCTCAGCATTGGCCGTGCGGTCGCCAGTGCCAGCCTGCTCTTCACCGGCCTCACACGCCTGCCTATGACCGCCGGTTGGGACCATTTTCTTCCGCGCTGGTTCACCGCCTTGCATCCGCGCTGGAAAACTCCGGTGAACTCCATCGTCTTTGTGGCGGCGCTGGTGGTCGCCATGCTAGTGCTGAGCATGCTTGGAGTACGAGAGCAGGAGACGATGCAGCTACTCGTGAACGCATCTACTGTTCACTACGGAATAAGCTACCTGGCCTTGTTTGCGCTGCCGTTATTCGGGTTTGCACACTTCCGCAAAAATCTGCCACGTTGGAGCAAGATCGTCGCGGCTGCGGGCCTGTGCGCCACGCTAGTGGCAGTCGTCATCGCGGTATACCCGATCATTGATGTGTCTAGCCGCGCCAGTTACGCGGCAAAGATCGCGGGTGCGGTGGTGGTCAGCAATACAGCGGGATTTCTTGTCTACCGAAGTCGCAGTAAGGGCAAACGCGCCATTCGTCAAGGCATAGCAGAAGGAACTCGGTAACTTAGCTGCCGTGCCGCATGATTCGGGTCAGACACCCGCAGCGGCAGCGGCCAGTTCCTTGCGAACGATAGGGGCGGCGCTCTCGCCGAGGATCTTGATGGCGCGCAGCATCTTCTCATGCGCTAGCGTCGAGACACCCATCTGGAACGTCACCCTGGAGATGCCGCCTAGAGCTTTGTTCACATAGAGAATCTTTTTCGCTACCGTCTCGGCATCGCCAATCAACAGGGCGCCGGTTGGGCCGCGCGTGGCGTCGAACTGGGCGCGGGTTGTTGGCGACCAGCCCCGCTCCTTGCCGATCTCTGTGAAGGTGTGGGCATAGCCCGGATAGAAGTCGTCGGCAGCTTGCGCGGTAGTGTCTGCGACAAAACCGATGGAGTGCAGTCCAACGGTGAGCCGGTCGGGCGCATAGCCGGCGCGACGGCCGGCTTCGCGGTAAAGATCGACAAGCGGCCGGAAGCGATGGGGTTCGCCGCCGATGATGGCGACCATCAGCGGAAGCCCGAGTGCCCCGGCGCGCCCAAAGGAAGCAGGCGTGCCGCCGACACCAATCCAGATCGGCAGCGGGTTCTGCAGCGGGCGCGGATAGATACCTTGCCCTGTGAGCGGAGCACGATGGTTTCCGGACCAGTGGACATGTGTGTTGTCCCGGATGGCGAGAAGCAGATCGAGTTTCTCCGCGAAGAGCGAATCGTAGTCTTCGAGCTTAAGACCGAACAGTGGGTAGGATTCGATGAAGGAGCCGCGTCCGGCGACGATCTCCGCCCGGCCCTGCGAGATTAAGTCAAGCGTGGCGAATTCCTGGAAGACACGCACCGGGTCGGCGGCGCTAAGCACCGTGACAGCGCTGGTGAGCCGGATCTTCTTTGTGCGCCCGGCAGCGGCGGCGAGGATGACGGCGGGCGCGGAGTCGAGGAATTCGGGCCGGTGGTGCTCGCCAATGCCGAAGACATCAAGACCGGCCTGGTCGGCAAACTCGATCTCCTCGAGCAGATTGCGCAGGCGTTCGGCTGGGCTGATGGTGATGCCCGTAGCCGGGTCTGAGATGGATGCTGCGAAACTGTCAATCCCTATCTGCATATCAGTCACGCCCGGCGAGCAGCGCTTGATTGGATCACCGGGATTCGATGCTTAGATATTGCAAGAGTATTCACGCTGGAGGTTGATAGGTGAAGCGCGCGCCATTGATCTATGCCGTGGCTCGTCAGGCTAAACACAGCGTCATAGTAATGCGCATTGGAGAGAAAGGTATTCTCCTGGAATCAAGAGACTCGTTCCGGTTGTCAGGAACCCACGTTCACAATTTTTCCGATCCAGTTTGGTTCATCTGTCGCTGCACGAAGCAGGCAGTCGGCGCAATCGTCAAAGGAAAGCGGAACGAGTGGTGCAACTCGTGCGAACGGACCTGCCGTATAGCGCCCCTTCGCCGGCCTATCCAACAATCCGACCGGGCGAACGATGACCCACTCCATGTCTATTTTCTGCGTCATCCGCTCGGCGACCGCCTTGTCAATAATTGCAGCGGTGAATATCCGGCTCGATAAGCGGACGACAAAGCGGCTGGGACAGGAGAGCTCGTGTCCATCGCTCAAGCCGATACCACTTTGCATTATGAATCGTCGGATGTTTGCACGTTTGCATTCGGTGAGAATGCTGGCGACACCGTCTGACATGAGCGTTCCTGGCGATAGGTTCTTTTCTGGTCCGATGCAGCTGATGACGGCCTCCACGCCGTCAAGAGCACCTGTCAGGCCCCCTGGGGAGAGGACATCTCCCCTCGGACCAAGGACAGCCGGTCGGCAGATGACAGTCGCTCCGGATGGCGAGCAACGGCCGTAACGAAGTGTCCTTGTGCAAGTGCATGCTTTACCACTCTGCGTCCCGTCGCACCCGTCGCTCCAACAACCGCTATCTTCATGTCTCCCTCCCATTGGCGCCCATCACGATGGTTCGGATCGCGAGCGCCATCCGTCGTTTGTAGTCAGACAGGTTTCCGGTCGCCGACTTGACGCCGGCCGAAGGGTCGAGAAGACGCATCGCCAGTTCCTACCGAAGATTTCCCTTGCCGCTCCCATCGAGCGGCCGTCCCGGCCTGCGTCAGGGTATCGGCGAAGCGTGATGGTCTCAGAACCGGGTAACTCTAACGTTGCCCGGTTCCTTTGCACCGAGTGTTACTTGTCTGCCGCTAAAAGATCAGCTTCATGGCCACTTGCAGCTGCCGCGATGATCCTGAGTCGCCGGGAGGAAAGCGCGTTCCAGTAATGAGGCCGAGCGTTGACGATCCCACCGTTGAACCTGGCTGACCGAAGTTGGCCTGATTCAATAGATCAAAAGCGTCCGCGCGTATTTGCCATCTAAAACGCTCGCTAATCTGAGTGTTCTTCACTATCGCGAAGTCCAGATTAGAGAAACCTGGTCCTATGACCACGTTGCGGCCCAGGTTGCCGAATGCGTTCCCCGGATTCACCAGCACGCCGGGGTCTTGGATATACGATACATAGCTGGCGTTCCCGTTGGTTGCTGGGCTGTAGCCAGTAACTATAGGTCCGGCCACGTTGGGGCGGAGATTGCCGTTGCCGGTAAACCCGGTGTTGGTGGTGTGGAAGTTGATGGGGTTGCCGCTCTGCACTTGCTCGTTCAGAGCGAATTCCCAACCCTCCACCAACCTGTTGCCCCGGAACGGCAAATCGTAAACTCCACTTACGACGACACGGTTTCTGGCGTCGAAATCCGAAAGGCCGCGATCTCCCCGAATGTTATAGCTGTTCTGGACAACCACGCCTTGAATGTCTCGCGAATTGTCATCAATCGACTTCGACCAGGTGTAGGAGGTGCTGAACTGCAGCCCTTTTGAGAAGCGCTTCTTGGCCTCTACCCAAAGCCCGTTATACGAAGAACTTCCGACGCTTTCGTACACCGTGATGTTTTGGAGCGGGGTCCCTGCATCGATGCTGTTTGCCGACAACGCGCGGTACGGCCGTACCCCGTTCACAAGCTGATTGTAGTTACGAGCAATATTCAAATCCGTGCCCTTGTTGCCGAAGTAACCAACCATCAAACCGTAGTTATTGCCAAGCTGCTGCTGAATGTTGAAGTTCCAGGACTGCACATAGGCGTCTTTATAGTTCTGCGCGACGGAGACCGGAGAGACGCTGCCGCGCGCTATATCGTAGGCGTGCATGAATGTTAGGTTCGCGGCGGTAGAGGAGAGTGGCAGGGCATTTGGAGGGTTGGATACCAAGCCGCTCACAAGGCCGTTGTTCGGCTGATCGATAAAAATCGCATAAGCGCTTCGAACCACCGTCTTGCCGTCACCAAGCACGTCCCAGGCAAAACCCACGCGAGGCTCAAAATTTAAGGCGCTTTCGTTGTAGGCGTGACTCGGCCCGCCATTCTTGCCCACGTACTGAAGCGTGTCCAGCGTGGGGTTGAAAGTTACAAAGCGGTTCTCCGCTTCAGTTGGGGTTCCGTTCCAGTCATAGCGTAGGCCCAAATCCAGCGTTAGTTTGGGAGTCACCTTCCAGCTGTCCTGCACAAATGCGCCAATCGAGTTCACGTAGATGCGCGCGGAACGGTTTGAGTTGTTGGCGCTGAAACTGTTGGCCTGATCGTTCAGGAAGGCCTGGGTGCTGGCAAACGAGAACGTTCCCGGCGTGTACGAAAAACTGTCGTTGATGACATGGTAGTACTCGGGGCCAAACTTGATCGTGTGCTTGCCATGAACCCAATTCAAGGTGTCCGATAGCGTGATGGTGTCGTCGCCGCGTCCTTGCGGGAAACCGCTCGGCCCACCAAAAGACGTGACGCCGCCAATCGAAATCTGGGGCAACCCGATGGCCGAAGTTATGCCGCTATTGATGCCATAGTCAGCCGCATTAAAAGGACTTGCGGGAGCAAAGACAATGTGGATGCGATTGAAGCCGGCGCGCGCTTCGTTCACCAGCGTGGGCGAAAACGTATGCGTATCGTTTAGCGCCAGCAACTGTCGCCAGCCCTGTCGCGTGTCGCCGTAGCCGGGCAGGTTATTGCCGTCCGTCGTTGGTGGCTCATTCCTCTGATCGTGCTGGATCACGTAGTACGCATTCAACCGGTTGGACGAGCTGAACTGCTGTGTGAAGTCCGCCGTACCTTGGTTGATGGTCACGGGCGCCACGGCCGATCCGATAAATACGTTGCCGGCTGAGTTGGCCAGAGGAATCAAAGGAATCAGCTTTTGAATTACGGGATCATAGGTGTTGATCGCGGCACGTTGCGCCGTACTTAGGACAGGCGCACTTAACGGCACGCTTTGCCGCTGCAGCAATCCCTCGTAACTCAAAAAGATAAACGTCTTGTCCTTCTTGATAGGGCCCCCGCCATCCGCGCCAAACTGATTCCGCTTGAATGGCGATTGCGGCACGCCCGATGGATTGCCAAAGTTCCGTGCGTCCATGGCGCTGTTGCGGAGAAAGTCATACACTTCCCCGTGGAATTCATTCGTTCCACTGCGTGTCGCAATGTTTACGATGGAGCCGGAGTTCCTGCCGTATTCCGCGCTGTATGTCGAGTTGTTGACAACGAACTCCTGAACGGTGTTGATGGTCGGTTGCAGCGTGATCTGATTCTGCGCCATGTCGCTCATCTGAATACCGTTGATCATGAAGTTCACCGCGGTCTCGCGCGCGCCCGCCGAGTTAAAGGAGAACGAACCCTGGCCACGCAGCGGCGCGGTGAGAAACCCATTTTGCGGCGGAGTCACCGAGCCCGGGATCAGCAGCGCCAAGTCGACGAAATGACGGCCGTTCAACGGAATCTCCTGGACTGTCCGCTGATTGATCACCGCGCCAACCGATACGCTCTCGCTCTCTACCACGGGCGTCGTCGATTCTATCTGCACGGTCTGGTTTGTGGAAGCAACCTTAAGGCTGAAATCCTGGCGCTGCGGAGCGCCTACCGAGACAATCAGGTTGTTCGCCACCACAGTCTGCAGGCCCTGCGACTCCGCTTGTACTTTGTACGTGCCCGGAATCAGTGAGGGCTCTGAATACAACCCGGCAGAGTCCGTCTTTAAGGCATGGCTCTCGCCGGTAGCCTGATTGGTGACAGTGACCGTGGCGTTCGCGATCACCGCGCCAGTCGCATCGGTGACCGTTCCTTGTACACCGCCAGTCGATTGCGCGGACAGGGTTACTGCCGCAAGGAGAATAAGAAGGCTGCCGGGGACCGCAGTCCTGAGGCTTGATACGAATTTAAACGCACGTATCCCGCGTGGACACCTGATTTTTTTGTTCATGGTTGAAAGACTCCCGGAGCAGACAGGGCGCGGACGTTTCTTGAAGTTTATCAATTTGAAATGGGCAATTGACTCTCCTCGCCGGGCAAATCCCAAAAGCCAGCTTCGTCCGGTACTATACGCCTACAATAGAAAAATGAGCTGTTTTCGCCTGCGCCCTCGAATCTTGCTGTGCGCAACTCTTTTCGGCGCTTGCCTGTTGCCTGCGCAAGACTGGAAAACGGCTGGTTCCCTCCCCGGCATAGATCTCGGCGGTTTGTCTCCCAGCCAGAAAGTGACGGTGCTCAAGATTCTGCGCGAGCACGACTGTTCCTGTGCCTGTGGGGATAAAGTCGCCGAGTGTCGCATCAAGGATCCTGGCTGTGCCTACAGCACCGGCTTAGCGGCCGCTGTCATTAGTAGCGTCAAGGCGGGCAAGAGCGGGACTGATGCCTGGGCCGCTGCCGACGCCTCTAAGTGGGGGCACAACCAACCTGCCGACCGCTTGCTCGACAACCCTGTGGTAATTCCCGTCTCCGGCGCGCCCTCGCTCGGGCCGCAGAAGGCTGCTATTACAATTGTTGAGTTCTCAGATTTCCAATGCCCCTTCTGCGCCGCTGCTGTGCCGGAAATCAAGGCCTTGCTGAAAACCTTTCCTACGCAGGTGAAACTGATTTTCAAACAATATCCGCTTGAGATACATTCGCAAGCGGATCTCGCCGCGGCGGCTGCCATTGCCGCTCAAAAGCAGGAGAAATTCTGGGAAATGCACGATGCCATGTATAGCCACTACCAGGATCTCTCCCGCAAAAGCATTCTCGCCCTTGCCAAGCAAACCGGTCTCGATATGGACCGTTTCGAGACCGACATCGACTCGACGGAAGTGCGCGAGACAGTGGTGCGCGACGTTCAGGACGGCAATGACGCTGGAGTAAACGGAACGCCTACACTCTTTGTCAACGGCCAGCATTATAACGGGCCTATCGTGCTCGCCTCAATGAAGCCGATCATGGACGATGAGTTGCAGCACCCTGCTGCCGCTGCGCCTGCCACCGCTTCCAAGTAACTAACTCTGCTCCAGCTCCTTCACGAGTTCTACCACTACGTCGCCCACCACCTGCAGGCTGTGGGCGCTTAGCTTATCCATCGTGTCCGCCGCTGTATGCCAGTAGGTGCCGTTGGATGCGCTGTCGTGGGGCCCATAGTCGAGGTCGATGATGTCGATCGCATTCACGCCCGCGTCCACGAACGGCATATGGTCATCGTCGACGCCGCCCGCCTCGTGCCGGAAATATTTGCTGTCCCCGAGCTTCGCGGCAATCTGCCAAACCTGATCGCGCAGCGATTGCGACGAATTCCCGTCGTTGTTGATATCCAGATCCTTGTCCCCAATCATGTCGACGTTGATCAAGGCTTTCATTCGCGACAGGGTGCCATCCGCCCCCCATTTTGATGCCAGGTGGCGGCTGCCATACAAGCTGTCGCTGCTAGTCCAGTTGCCTACCGCCTCTTCTCCATCGAAGAACACCACGTAGATGTCGTCGGGGTGCTTCATCTTTGAGATGGCGCGCGCAAATTCGATCAGGAAGCCCGCTGAAGAGCCCCCGTCGTTTGCCCCAACGAAATGAACCATCGGGATTTTCTTGGTGTCGTAGTGTCCCGTGACCGCCACCGCTTTGCCGGAACTTCCCGGGAACTTTAGAATTATGTTCACCATCGGGACTACGCCTGCGGGTGTCGAGCCATTGAAGCTGTCGAGCGATAACTCGCCTCCTGTACGTTTCAGCTCCGCTGAAATCCATTCCCGCAAATGAACGATAGCCGCCGAGCCGGAAGACCGTTCGCCGAAGGACACCGCACGCTTGGTGTCGGCGAACGCGTTAGCGCCCCGAAACAGAGCGGGATCAGAAGCATTCGCGCGCGCCTCAAGACAAGCCGGAGTGAGGGATAGGCCACAACCGACTAGGTAGAGGCTTAGGTGGACTAAAGTGTTAAGAAGGTTGAGACGATGAGACTTACACATGGATATGACTAACCGAATACCCAGGGCGTCCGGCAGGCGCCGTTTTCGGCTAGGAAAACTCCGTGGCTACGAGACTGTAGTATTATAGCTTTGCTTGCGAGGTAGGGGCCTTGCCGGCCCGAGACTTTATGCCTTCAGTTGGACAGCAGATCCGCGAACAGCGCCTGCGACTCGGGCTTACGCTTCAGGAAATAGCCGCCAGGAGCCGTATACCGCTCAAAACTTTGCAGGCTATCGAGAGCGATGATCTGTCAAACATCAGCTCCCCCTTCCTTTACAAAAGCTTTGTCCGGCAGTTCACCGAGCATCTCAAACTAGATTATGGAGCGCTTGCTCCCGCTGTAGAAGCCGTCGTCCTTAGCATGCCGCAGCCGCGTATGCCCGGGGAAGCAGATGCGGCAAGAGCAAAGATTGCGCCGCTCCCGCTGAAAGGCCGCGACAAGAATTTTCGCTGGCTCTACTCTGTTGCTTCGCTCGCGTTCGTGCTGGTAGGCTGCTCATCGCTCTACGGGGTGTGGCAGAACTCCAAGGCTACTTGGCTTGCTGAGCTCACCGGCTTGGTGCATTCGGCGAAGTCCACCGGCACTGCGGCCGCAGGATCGGTCTTTTCCGCGTCGGCCCCTCCATCGCGCCTCACCGTCGGCGTTCCCGTTCCCACTCGCGCTCAGAAACGGCTGCCAAAAGCCACCGGACCGGCGACATCTGACGACGGCTTAGCCGCTGCCGATTCTCACCCTAGAGTCTCTCCTGATCAGAAACAGCCCGAATTTCGTGTAGAGCTTTCCGCAATAGAGAGGACATGGCTTTCCATCATCGAAGACGGGAAAGAGACTTTTAGTGGCGTTTTGGATCCCGCCCAGACAAAGGTTCTCGAAGGGCACGATACCGCGAGTATCCGCACGGGCAATGCAGGTGGCATCAGCTGTATCTTCAACGGCAGGTCCATTGGACCTTTGGGAGAACGTGGCCAGGTCCGAACGGTAGTCTTCACCAAGACAAATTATGAAGTGCTCCAGGCGCCCGTCGCGCTGATGCATCTCCCGTCTCTCGCGGAATAAGATTTTCTTCCGCCGCTATATAGAGAAGATTCCCTTCTACCTCCGAATAGACGACGCTTCCGCCTCAGTCGCCGATAACTCCCCGCTCTTGACGGCACGCCGCAATTTGCGCTTCTGCCGCTCCAGAGTCAGCAGCTCGTTTCGACGCCGCAGCTTGATGCTCGTGTCCACTTTACGCCAAAACTTCCTGAAGTAATCCACCGCCGAGGCCAGCCCGAATATCACTACCGCCCACATCGCACCCAATGCATATGGCCTCAAATCGGACCAACGAATCGAAAGCATAACGAGCGTCACGCCGACAACCTGGAGGATCATCTTCGATTTCCCAAGTTCTCCCGCCTTAATCGTGTAGCCCTCGGCGGCAGCGATGCTGCGCAGCCCCGACACCGCAAACTCCCGGCTGATGATCAAGATGACCATCCACCCCGGCAGCAGCCGAATCTCCACAAACGAAATGAGAGCGGCAGATATCAGCAGCTTGTCCGCTACTGGATCTAAGAGCGTGCCAACGGTTGTGACTTGCCGCCATCGCCGGGCCAAATAGCCATCCAGCAGATCGGTTAGCGCTGCGGCCAGAAACACGGTCAAGGCGAACAAGTCGTTGGCGAGTAGCAGCTTGTCGCCCCAAAACAAGCGTAAATGCTGCTGCACCAATGCCGCAACCAGCAGTGGCACTAGAAAAATGCGCACCAGCGTCAGCAAATTGGGCAGATTCGTCAATCGTCTCAACTATAAAACATTGGGAGGCGTACTCGTCTCGCCGGAGGTTGCGTGCGGCTCAGCATTGAGCGGCGTCGCCGGCGTCTTCCGTGCGGGCTTCAATGATTGCCCTTTAGCCCCTGCGCCACCGGCATTCACCGATGCAGCTGCCGAAAGCGCCGGCGCCTTCACGGTGCTGGCGCGTCCTTCTTTGTCGCCGCGCAGCCAGACGTGGAGAAAAGGCTGTGGAGCCGGCGGGTCGGGAAGCCTGACCTCTAGCGATTGCCGTTGACCTTGCCCCGGAATCGGCGCCGGAAGCGCAGGCACGTCCATCCCATCGTCACTGTCCCAACCAACCTTTTGGATCATCTCCAGATTCTGTCCGGTTAGCATGTAAGCGCGCGTACCGCCCTGCGGCTGGCCATCCTGACCATCGCTTAGTGCAAATGTCTCCACCTGCGGCATTCGGATGATCTGTGCCAGCGGAAACGGCTGCGACTTACCATCTCGCCCGTTATCAATCACAGCTTGCAGCGAACATCCGGCGGGGAACGAGCTTGTGTCAACGGACAGAAAAAGCTGATCCGCCGACAATTGCTGCAGGTTTGACTTCGACGTTTGCTCGCCTATGCGCAAAGAGGTGCTCTGGCCCACGTCGTCAGAACACCCCAGCAGCAACACACTGCGCCGCCCCATGTTCTTGACGTCGAGCATGGCGCTCAGCATATAGCCAGCCGGAAATTCGTCCTTCCCCAAGGCGATGCCCATGCCCGTGGGCAGTGACAGCTTCGAACTGGCGATGACCGGCAGCGGCCCGGTGATCTGCAGCGCATCCGCAAACGTGAGCGGTTCGCTTCGGTCTTCCAGATAGGCTTTGATCGGCAGCGCTGTCCCCGGTTTTGGATCCGATTTCAGCTGCACCGTCACGTTCCGCTCGCTCTCCCCCTTGCTTTCCCCAGTGATGGGCGCGCTCAGATCCAGAATCGCCCCAGGCGCCTCCAACTTCGCCAGAAGCGCGAGACGTTCGCCCTTCAGGACGTAATGCTGCACAGCCGCGCCCTGATTCGCAAGGATCGGAAAATTCTCGACTTTGGGTGGATTCGGCAGAATGTTGAAAGCGACCGCGTGACTCTTGTCATCCGCTTGCGACACCAACAACTGGTACCTTCCCGGATCTAGGTCGGCGGTATTGATCTGGACGTCCATGTGCTCCTGCGGACCTTCCCGCAATCCCTTGGGAAGGATGAACCGTAGCGGCTCGGCAGTGGCAAATTCGTCATTCACTTTCTTGAGCTCCACTTTCGTCGTGAACTCGAAGTCGCTGCCCGTCACCGTCACCGGAACCTTGCCGGCTCGCGCCAGCAATTGATCCTGAGAGGCCGCCTCCAGTTTCGCCTGCTTGAAGTCGCTCAGCGGCCGCACGTGCACTTCCCCCGTCGCCTCAAACGGCGCCCAATCCCAATAGCCGGTCAGGTGATAGTCGCCCGGACTCAGATTCGCTTTCGAAAGATCGATCTCCACCGACTTCTGATTGCCCAGCTTCAGAACAGGCACGGCGATCTTCTGCTTCTTGTCGTCCACCAGAGCCCAATTGCGGGCCCGCTGCAGGTATTTCCATTCAGCCGCAGGTACATCCACCGGCACAGGCGTCTTCTGCGTCGCCGGAATAAAGTTTGCGTCAGTGATATGGATGGCGGGCGTGGGTTCGTTGGGAATGCGAGTCGCCCAGATAAACGCCACTCGGGTGTGAGGGGGCGCCGGCCCGCGCTGCCCGCACAGATCCAACCCTGAATTGGGCTTTGCCAGCCCTGAATTGGGCTTTGCCAGCGGCTGTGCGAACGAAGATCGAAACTGCGTGTCGGGAAACGCGATATTGCGCAGGTCCAGCAGCATGGCCGTGCCGCCTGCCGCCAGGCCCACCGGATTCCCGAAAAACAACGTAGCCGCGGCCGTGGCCAAGCTGGCTGTTTGCCCGGCCCTCGCCGCCATCGAACTCGCCAGCGGGTTGTACGTCGCCAGCTGCGGATTCATGGACGCAAACAATGCCTCAGCCTGGGCCGCAGCGGGGGCGCTTTTGTCAATCTGCACCGCAAATCCATACTGCGAAGCAAATCCGGTGAGCGCCGCGTTCACACTCACTGAGGAACTCTCGCTATTCGACAACGCCGCCACCAGCGATTCGGCTTGCGCCGTCTTGTCCGCATAATCGGCTAATTGCGCAATCAATAAGTCGTCCTGAGACAGAAAGCTGCGCACCTTCTTCTTGCTCAACCCTTGCGGCCCATACACAAATGCCGCCAGCAAGACGGTCTGCGTCATCTTCCACTCTTGCGCCTTGTCCGCAGGCTTCGGGTCCGTGACCATCAGCGGCTCCTGCCCTTGGCGCCGCTGCGCGGGAACCATCACCAGCGCTATCTCACCGGGGCGCTTTTCCTTGCCGTGCAAAATGGGCGCGTAGACAAGCGTGTCCCCTTCACTCAGATGATTGATGGTCTGAAACGGCAGCGGCTGGTCACCGCCTCTCGGTGACCGCACTCGTAAGTCCACGGCTCCCAGCGGACTGCCCGCAGGGCAACTCAGCAGCGCGGGCGCTTCCGGAATCGCCTCTGCCGCCTTCAGATGTTCGGAATCGGAAGAGACCGGCACGTCCTGCGCCCGCAACCTAAATAGCGCCAGGAGCGTAAGACCAATAGCTCGCAAGAGCATTCGATATCAGAATAACTTGAGCAAACCCGCAAGCTCCGCATCTCCCCAGGTATTAAGCTGACAGCAGGCCATGTTGCCGGACAAGATATCTTTCGTCACAAGATACCTGGGACCTTGTCCAACATTTGTCCACACTCGAGGAGAGAAGACCCCTTGCTAACTACTGAGATCCAAACGCTAGAAGACCTGTGCATCAACACCATTCGCTTTCTCTCTGCCGACAGCGTGCAGAAGGCGAACTCCGGCCACCCGGGTATGCCCATGGGCGCCGCCGCCATGGCTTACACGCTGTGGACGAAGTTCTTGAGATTCAATCCCAAAGATCCTCAGTGGTTCGATCGCGACCGCTTCGTGCTTTCGGCCGGTCACGGCTCCATGTTGCTCTACAGTCTGCTCCATCTCACCGGTTACGACCTGTCGCTGGATGAACTGAAGCGCTTTCGCCAATGGGGTAGCAAAACTCCCGGACATCCTGAGCGCGGCCACACCGTGGGGGTTGAGGTGGCGACCGGCCCACTTGGGCAAGGTTTTGGAAACGGCATCGGTCTGGCTATCGCCGAAGCCTGGTTCGCGGCCCGCTTCAACAAGCCAGGCCACACTCTCATCGATCACTATACGTATGCTATTTGCGGTGACGGCGATCTGATGGAAGGCATCTCCCAGGAAGCCGCTTCGCTCGCCGGCCATCTCCGGCTCGGCAAGCTCATTTACCTGTACGACGACAATCACATCTCCTTGGCCGGAGCAACCAGTCTTTGCTTCACGGAAGACGTCGCCAAGCGCTTCGACGCTTACGGCTGGCACACTCATCACGTCAAGCATGGCAACGATACCGGCGAGGTGGCAGCGGCCATAGAGGCAGCGCAGGCTGAAAAGAACCGTCCGTCGCTCATTCTGGTGCACACCCACATCGGGTACGGAAGCCCCAAGAAACAGGACACTTTTGAAGCCCACGGCAATCCGCTCGGCGAAGAAGAGTTGCAGGCGGCCAAGAAGGCGCTTGCCTGGCCCTCCATGGACAAGTTCTACCTGCCTGACGACGCCGTGAAGTTCTTCCGGCAAGTGGGCGACAAGGGCGGAAAGACGCAATCGGAATGGCAGAAGAAGCTCGAAGCCTATAAGAAGGATTTCCCCCAGGAAGCCGCCGAGTTCGCACAAATCGTCAGCGGTAAGCTGCCCGAAAACTGGGACGCCGATCTGCCCAAATGGAAGCCTGAAGACAAGCCCATCGCCACGCGCGCCGCTGGGGGCGCAGCCATGAACGCATTGGCCAAGCACCTCCCCAGCCTCATGGGCGGATCAGCCGATCTGAACCCCTCCACCAACACTGCGCTCAAAGGAGAAGGCGACTTTCAACCGCCTGAGTACGTCGGCCCTGGCGCGGCCGGCGCTGTCGGCGGCGTCTGGGGTTATGCAGGCCGCAACATCGCCTTTGGTGTCCGCGAGCACGCCATGGGAGCAGCCGTCAACGGCATGGCTGCACACGGCGGAATGCTCCCGTTCAGCGCCACCTTCATGGTCTTCTCCGACTACATGAAGCCGGCCGTTCGGCTGGGGGCATTGAGTAAGCTGAAAGTGTTCTACGTCTTCACTCATGACAGCGTGGCTGTGGGCGAAGACGGACCCACTCATGAACCCGTTGAGCAGTTAGCCGGATTGCGCGCCATCCCCGAGCTAAACGTGATCCGCCCTGCCGACGCGACCGAGACCTCGCAAGCCTGGGCCGTTGCCATCGAGCACAATGGTCCAACGCTGTTCGCTCTTTCCCGTCAAAACTTGCCGCATCTCGATCGCGCCAAAGCCAAGAACATCGACGTCTCAAAGGGTGCATACATCTTGGCTGAGCCGCCCAGCGGATCACCCGAAGTGATCTTGATCGGCACCGGTTCTGAGGTCGCGCTGTGCATGAAAGCGGAGGAAAAGCTGCAAGGTTACGGCGTAAAAGCGCGCGTCGTCAGCATGCCCAGCGAGTATCTTTTCCTACTTCAGGACGAAGGCTATCGCGACAGCATTTTGCCCAAGAGCCTTAAGAAGCGCGTCACCGTCGAAGCGGGCTCCGGCTACGGTTGGGCGCGGTGGGCGGGCGACGAGGGCACTATTATCGCCATCGACCATTTCGGAGCGTCCGCGCCTGGCGACGAGATCATGAAGCATTTCGGCTTCACCGCCGAACATGTCACCTCCGCCGCTCTCCGCTTGCTCGGCCGCAACGCCGAAGCTGAAAAAGAGGAGGGCGGCGGCGAAACCAGCAACGTGGCGCCCACCTCACCGCAGGAAGGTCACTCCTAAACCAGAAGTAATCGCCATGGCTTATCGTCTGAAAAAAAGCGAGTCTGTTCCTGAGGGGCTCAAGCGCATCGTTCTCGAAGAGATTGATGCTGCCACTGAGCAACTCAGCAAGGCGACCAACCGGGACGAAGCCATCCATGAAGCGCGTAAGAGTCTCAAGAAGGTCCGTGGTGTGCTGCGGCTGGTTCAACCCGAACTCGGCCGCATCTACCACCGGGAAAACGCGCACATCGGCGCTATTGGGCGTAAGCTCTCGGAGCTGCGTGACGCCACCGCCATTATCGAAGTCTTCGATGGCCTGATCGAAAAGTATAAAGACAACTTGCGGAACGATGCGTTGGCATCCATCCGGCGCGGCTTGGAGAAGTCTAAGCGCGACACTGAACAATCGGTAGACGCGGACAAGGCTGTCGAGCAGGCTGTGGCTACCCTCCGTTCCGCGCGTAGGCGAGTGAAGGAATGGCCGCTCGAAGCGGACGGATTCAAGGCGTTACTTCCGGGCCTAAAGCGACGCTATCGCCGCGGCCGCCAGGCCATGACCCTCGCCGGCAAAGAGCAAACTCCCGACAGCTATCATGAGTGGCGCAAGCGCGTGAAGGATCACTGGTATCACGTCCGTCTGCTGGAAAGCGCCTGGACTGATCTGCTGGTAGCGCGTGAAGCTAGTCTCAAGAATCTCGAAACCTGGCTGGGCGACGACCACAATCTGGTCGTCCTGTGCGCCAAAATCCAGCAAGACCCTCAATCGTTCGGCGAACCAGCCGACGTTCAGCTTTTCCTTGCGCTGGCCACTCAATATCAGAAGCAGCTGCATGAGAACGCACTCTCTCTGGGCCAGCGCCTCTATGAAGAAAAGGCCGGTCGCTTTGCGGATAACCTTTCGAAGCTCTGGGATGCTTGGCAGGCTCAGCCCCAAAGCATGAATGAGGCCGAAGCCGCAGAGAGCAGTGTGCCTCGAAGAGGGCCGGCAAAACGTGAGTCGGCAAAAGCAAAGAAGTCGACTGCTGCATAGTTGCTTTCGCCGCTTTCTTCGAACAAATCAGGCCAATTCTTCCGATCAGACGAAATTTCTTCCTGCTTTTTGGTTCACCACTGCATCGTGCGCTTTTGATTGGGACTCGGAAATAGCTGATACCTATAGAATTTGAAGTGTTAAGGCGTGGCCAGTCCCTTAGCCTCTTCATGGCAGGTAACGTGCTTCCTCTACCCCGGAGGAGAAAACACACATGCTCTGGTACGCCTGGGTATTCTTAGTCGTCGCAGTCGTCGCCGCCGTTCTTGGCTTCGGAGGAATAGCTGCCGCATCTGCGTCGATTGCAAAAATCTGCTTTGTAATTTTCTTGGTCTTGTTCCTGGTTAGCTTGTTAGCTGGCCGTCGCAGCGCACTTTAACTTCTGGAGCTGATCACAATTGTGACGCGCTCCGCTGGTTATTACACCGGAGCGCGTCCAGCAATCGTAACTCGGTACTATGGACTCATCAGTCCTATCGCTTCCCGAAGCCTCGCACTCTTCGAGTCAAAGAGAATTTCATTCAATAGGGTCTTACCCCAAAGCGCCCTGCCTCCCGGAGTTGCCATCGAACCCGCTCGCCTCAGGCCAACTTGCAAAACCTAACTCGTTCGCAATTACGTTGAGGCAATCGCGCCTTTCGATAAGGGCAACATTCGCGGCGAGTTGTTCTTCGCTTAGACAGCGGAACTCGGCGAGTGCACGAACCCTTGCTAGCCCACGTGAGTTGCCCGATTGAATCTGCCTGTGCAGGATTTCCCCCCGCACTTTGGGTTTTTGAATCGCGTCAGTCATGGCACCACTCCTTTGCTTTGGCCGCCCACTCTTCGGCCATGAATGCATCGGAATGCAACTCGAACGGATTCTAGAACTGATTCAGCAAGGTGAAGGCTTCTTGCGGTGGAAGAGGCGCCCGCCACTCGCTACAATCACTGCATCATGGCCCAAACGCCCTGGGGCGACCTGCCCGTCAACGACGCGCACGTTCACTTCTTCTCTCATAACTTCTATTCAGGACTAGCCCGTCAGAAGAAAGCCGAGAGTGCTGAGTCCCTGGGCACTCTGCTCAATTGGGACATACCAACGGAAGACTCCGCCGCTCTTGGAACGCAGTGGGTCGAGGAACTGGATCGCAACGCCATCAATCGCGCCATCCTCATAGCCAGCGCTCCCGGTGATGAAGCAAGCGTCGCTGCCGCCGTCGCCGCTTATCCACATCGCTTCTTCGGATACTTCATGCTGGATCCGCTGCAGCCGGACTCGCTCGATCGCGTCAAAGCCGCGGCCTCGAACCCTCATCTTCACGGCATGTGCCTCTTTCCGGCCATGCACACTTACTCCATTACTGACGCCCGACTCGTTCCGCTGCTCGAGGCCGCTTCCGATGCGCGCCTGGCCGTATTCGTCCACTGCGGCGCCATCAGCGTTGGCGTGCGCAAGAAGCTCGGCCTGCCCAGTCAGTTCGATATGCGCTACTCGAACCCGCTCGATCTACATCCTGTCGCGCTGCACTTCCCGCACATCCGCTTCATCGTTCCACACTTCGGCGCCGGCCTGTTTCGTGAAGCTCTCATGCTCGCCGACCTCTGCCCTAACATCTACCTCGACACATCCAGTAGCAACCGCTGGATGGGCTATGAAAGCTTGGATCTTCGCTCCGTCTTTCGCCGCGCCATCGATGTGCTTGGCCTCGAACGCCTTCTCTTCGGCACTGACTCCAGCTTCTTTCCGCGCGGCTGGCACGCTGCCATCTTCAAGGAGCAAACCACTGCGCTCTACGAGATTGGCCTTGACCAACAGCAGGCTTCTTTCATCCTTTCGGAGAACCTGATCCGGCTACTAGAGCCGCGGCTCGTCATGGCGGCAACAGCCCCCTAACGCCATCCGCTTTTATTCGCCGAATTGAGTCAGCGACAGGATATTCTCATCGGGATCCTTGAACCACGCGATCTTCGTTCCCCCTGGCGTGCTCCAAATTCCCGTCTCGTCTTGTCTGATGCCTTCGTAGCGTTCCAATTTAATCCCCGATCTCTGCAACTGATTCGCGGCTGCCGCTATGTCCGCCACCTGCCACCCCAGTACCGTGAATTTGGCCGGTCTCAACTCTGGCACCGTCGCCACCCGCAGCATCGTGCCGGCAACATCGAACACCAAAGCAAAGGCATCTTCGCTCACAAACTTCAGTCCCAGCGTATGTTGATAAAACTCCTTTGCGCGCGCTTGATCTAACGTTCCAACGAACGCCACCAGTTTGTCCGATCCGAGCATTCCACCATCCCTCTGCCAGCCGGGCTATGTGCCCGGGTCTAGCTTCGCTCAGAATATCCCCACACGAATTATTCGTGTCACTCCGAACTTCGTTTCTGGTGTTTCCAATGCTCACACTCGCCACGAACCTCAGCAGACTTCGCCACAGGAATCGCGGTCATCGTAAGCTCCCTTTCCCCGCCACTCCGAGTCAACGAATTGCCCAGATTAGTGCCGTTTCGAAACCATTTGATTTAGCCCAGCCCTTTTCGCGTGATCGCTGGAACGAACTCGAAGCGTTTCGCCCCCGCGTCTTGGTAGGGTCTACTTCCGACCTGCAACGTCTCTACTGCCGTGTCCAAGCCGGCGGATTCGATCTAAGCAGCCTCGACCACGCCGTGTTCGTGCTCACCCGCTGCGGCCTCAGTCCCCTCAGTGATGTCTTACGCGTTTCCCTCTGGCAAGCTTTTGGAGTACCGCTCTTTGAACTATTCATCAGTTCCCGCGGTAGACTGCTCGCCTCGGAGTGCGAAGCTCATGAGGGCTGGCATGTCGAACCCGGCGCCAAGTTCTCGCTCGTGCAAGCCAAGTTGCTGCTCGACGTGCCCTTACGCAAAGGAGTCCAAACCGGCTTGACGGCCGAATTCGATCAAACCCCCTGCCCCTGCGGCCGCGAGGGCCTGCGGCTCATGAAGATCGACGCCCATGCAGCTTGGGCCGTACAGAAGGAACTCGCGGCTTCTGCTTGATTGGCCTACGCTGCTGCCGTCACGTCGGGAAAGCCGATCAGTAGCGAGCGTGCGAGCGGTTTTCGTGGGCCAGCCACTCCAGGGTTGTTTCCACTCTGGTGCGGTTGTCGGCGGTCAGCGTGAGTTTCGATTCGAGGCGGCGGAGGATTTCGAGGGCCATGCGATGGCGTACGCCTGGATCGAGATCGCCGCGGCGGGTAAGGAAAGCGTCAATCAACGCTACTTCGTCGGGCGTAAGCCTGTTCGCTCCGAGAAGGGATGAGGTGGACGCCGGCGAGGTGGCCCAAGAGTGCTGGATTTCATCGAGCGACTTTTCTCGAACCACCAGGGCGCCGGCCACGAAATCACCCAAGCGTTTGCCTTGCGCGTTGAACATCGCCGTTAAAACAGCGACGGCGTAGAAGCCGGGTAACTGATCGATGATGCGTAGCAGATTCCTGCCGATAGTCTCTGCGGGACTGAGGGGACGCCCGGTGTCTTTGATGACGCGGATGCCGATGGCGCGCTTGCCTGGGGTTTGGCCGTTCCAAAAGATCTCGAATACGGCGAAGTAGCCGAATTGAAGAATGAAGAGGAACGCGATCAGCGCGGCGGTCAGCCAGAGTGAAGTCAGGTGCCACTCTTTGAGCAAACCAGTCCAACTGAGGAAGAACAGGCTCAAGCCAATGAAGGCTGCAAAGGCGGCCTGCATGAGCGTATCGAGAGCAATGGCGAGGAAGCGGCTGCCGACGCCGGCGAGGGCGAACTGCAACTGGATCTGTTCGGGGGTTTCGACGGTGTGCCGGTCAGCAAACAAGCTCCCCTCGCGCGGCGGAGTAGGCTGTTGAGAAGACATGATTTCAAACCGCTGGGTAGAGGGCAGAAAGGGTCATTGGGAACGCCTGGAAACTCTGGTGCGCCGCGCCCAAGGTGGCCTGAGCCGTCTCAACGGAGCGGAACTGCAGGAATTAGGGCTGCTGTATCGCCAGACAGCAGCGGACCTTTCGACAGTCGTTGAAGACCGGTCGAGTGCGCAACTAGCAGCTTACCTGAACCACCTGCTGGGGAGAAGCCACAACTTGCTGTACATGGGGCAACGCCCGGCACATGGGGGAATCGTCAGCTTCTATCGTGATGTGTATCCTTGCTTGTTTCGCGAGCTGCTGCCGCTGACGGCTTTGGCGACGGGCCTCTTCCTGATTGCAGGGTTGGCCGGGTGGGCGGTGACGGCACGCGACCCAGGCTTTGCACACCTGTTGCTGGGTCCGTCGATGATCGACTCGATTGAACGGCGGCAGATGTGGACGGACTCGGTGGTAGCGGTTAAGCCGGTGGCGTCGTCGTTCATCACAACCAATAACTTGTCGGTAGCGTTCACGACGTTCGCGCTAGGCATCACCGGCGTGGGCACGGTGTGGATGATGATTTTCAATGGCCTGATGCTGGGCGTAGTGGGAGAGGCGACGTGGCACGCCGGGATGGCGCTCTCGTTGTGGAGTTTCGTGGCGCCGCATGGAGTTTTGGAGCTGCCGGCGATCTGCATCGCAGGTGGCGCGGGTTTCGAGATAGCGCGAGGGTTGCTGTTTCCGGGGATGTTGCCGCGGCGGGAATCGCTGGCGCGAGCGGGCAGCCGTGCGGTGCGGCTACTGCTGGGCACGATACCGCTGCTGCTGATTGCGGGAACTATTGAAGCGTTCTTTTCGCCGACTAAAGCTCCGGTGGCCGCGAAATTTTCGCTGGCGGCGGTGCTATTTGTCGCGCTGATTGTTTACCTGTTTGCGAGCGGCGCGGGCGGGGCCAAGCAAAGTTCGTCAACCTAAGCTCCCGATTGCTGAATTTACTAATTCTTAGGGAATGCCGTCGTTCAGTAGCTCAAGTTGGGCTTGAAGTCGGGGTGTTGACCGGCCTCTATTTGAGAGATCCAGAGATCAGGCAGCGGGCTGTTCCAGAATGCTTTGCAAGCCGTCAGGAACTCAATGACGTTGGCCGGGTAGCCGCGGGTGAGTAGTTTGTCAGCAAGTTTGAGGCTGGGACCGAATGTTCCTAGGGCTGGACCTCCAGGCGATGTTGCCGCCTTGAGCAAGTCCGCGACTGCTGCTTCATAGTCGCCTCTGTTGAAGGCGGCGCGCCCAAGCGCATCGTAGGCATCAAAAAAGAGGCTTCCGTTCACCGCGGTTGCCCCAAAGCGTTGCCGCAGAAGTTCCATCAGCTGCAGAACCGGATTCGCGAGAGCCGCGGCCGTTGCGAAATCATCCGAGCGAACAGCATCGCGGAGGGCTGCACCTTTTAAATTGAGCTCGTTCAGGTCAGGATCAGCGTAGGTCGTCTTGCGAATCTGCTCGTTAAGGAGCCTTGCCGACAGTCTTGCGATTGTGCCGAGCAGGTTGCTGGCGGCGGTAGCCGATCCCGCCGTGTCTCCTTGGTCAATCAGCTGTTGTAACCGCAATGCTTCTGGGACAAGCGATGCAGAAATTGCCGGGTTATCCGGTAAGATGCCCAATGGGTGGGGCTTGAGAAGGTGAGCAAACTGAGCACGCAGTGAAGCTATCTGCGTGTTTGCTTCAGCCGACGGCGTACCCTGCTCCGTTGCTGCTACGGCTAAAGCCACTTTCTGAGCGCCGAGTGCAGCCATTTGCAGCTGCATTACATGTAGCTGGGCCCACTCGATGTTCCCGCCCTTCAAATCAGAAGTGAGGGCACTACTGAGGAGGGAGAGAGAAGAAGGGGAAAAAGGATCCGAGGCAAGGCTGAGGTCTGCAGCACTTGGACGTGGAACGCTCTGCGCGGCCAGGACTGCGCCCGTCAGCCCGAGAACTGCAATGTACGTTTTCTTCATGGCAAATCGCCTCCGCTTGCAACCTAATAGAACCTATTTTGCACCCGAGCGTTGCCGCAGCAAGGGTCAGAGGGGCTCAGAAACGGCGATTTCCTGAACGCAGCGGAGGGGAAAACCCGTCCTAGGAACTATTGAGCAGGAGAAGTGCGATCCAATCTCACAAAATCACTGCCCGGAATACTGGATTTCGCGTCCACACTCGCCGCGTTCCGCCAGTGACACGATCCAATTTGAAAAGGTCTGGCAAGAAGTTGATTTCGAAACGCAGGAAACCCCTAATCTTTTGCTCCCGCGTGGAGTCGAGGCTTGGCACTTTCTCGATTGGGCTGTCGAAGCCCATCACGTTCTCCTGCACGGCTCGAGTCAAATGGACATCGTTGCCTTCGAACCGCGGACTCCGAACGACCACTCAGCCGACGACTTCAGCAAACGCGCATCGGTGTTCGCCACCACAGATAGTATCTGGAGTATCTACTATGCTGTGCTTGACAGGAGTTTCGGAAAGCGGCATTTGAATGCAGCGCTGCAGTTCAGAGAGCAGGAGAGGTGGAGCCAAATACATTATTTTTTCTCTGTAGTCTTCAGATCAATGGAAAAGGAACCTTGGCGCCCAGGTTTCGTCTACCTTGTCCCGAGATCAGGGTTTGAGCAACAACCGCCGTACGCTGTTCAGTCTTGGACGGTGCTCGACCCGCACTTCGCCAATGAGCATATTGTGAAACCCATCTGCCGATTGAGAGTGCATCCTTCTGCCTTTCCCTTGCTTGGGCGAGTGCGCGTTCACGAGGATGAAGCGATCATACGAGCGCAAGCAGAAGACCCTCTTGGCTTTCCTTGGCCATACACGTTCAGGTGACGGGGCGAAGGCGCCAATCGTTCGTACCGTCTTAAACGCGTTGGCAAAATCGCCTGTCCCGGTATGACACTATGAAGCGCACGTGCCGGAGAATGCGCGGCCTGCTTTTCAGCTAGAATGTGATTCTCTCTCCGAAATCCATGGCGACGTTCTGTCTTATCCACGGTTCCGCTCAAAGCCCGCGCGGGTGGGACCTACTCACGCCTGAATTGCAGCATCTCGGGCATAACGTTCTACTGGCTGATCTGCCCGCTGGCGTGACGCAACTTTCCTGGCAGGACTATTGTGACGCCATACTCGCGGCGTGCGGTTCGGCCGATGATGTCATCCTCGTCGGCGCTGCGATGTCAGGCATTTTTCTTCCCTTGGTTGCGGCACGCTCCGACCGCGTCAGCAAAGCGTGGATTGGTAAAGACCCCACACGCGACTATGCGATTGCGCGGGAGTTCCTCTTTCACGACTGCTCGCCCGAAGCGGCCGAGTGGGCCTTAAGTACCTTGCGGTTAATGGTCCCGATGGGCGTTTTGAACGAGCCGATTCCAATCCAGGCCTGGCCGGCAAAACCGTCGGTATACATAGTCTGCGGCGACGATCGCACAATCCTGCCCGACTGGTCCCGTCGCAAGGCACGCGAGATGCTCGGGGTCGAACCGTTCGAACTGCCGGGTGGGCATTGCCCGCATGTTTCACGGCCTGCGGAGCTGGCAGAGCTGCTGAATACAATCGTCTGATCGTAGCAGTGGACGAAGCTGACCGAAGACTATCCCAAACCAAGATCCACCGCCCCGTTCCTAGCTATTCTTGGATGCTAACGAGCTCCTGATGAAGAAGGCATAAAGCACTGAAGGCAAAAGCTGCCGTACGCTGAAGGTGTGCGCATGTTGCTTCGACTCGCCGGATCAGTCCGGCACTGTTTTTTTCCTTTAACGCTTTCGATCCCGGTGCTTCTCTCGGTCGCCATCGGCTGCGCGCAATGGAACAAGGCCACTACGAGCAGTACTGAGAGCCTTCGTGGTATGCACAACCTAGGGGCGGGGGTGATCTGGGCGAGTGGCACGAACGGTGCTGTCTTGCGCAGCGAAGACGACGGCTACTTATGGCAGCAGTGTGCCGTACCGCCTGGCGCGGCGAAACTCGATTTCCGGGCTGTCTTCGGTTGGAATGAGAACCATGCTGTAGCGATGTCGAGCGGCAGTGGCGCAGCCTCCCGCCTCTACGAAACCACCGATGGGTGCGCCACTTGGCATCTGCTTTTCGAAAACCCCGATCGCGAAGGTTTCTGGGATGCTCTGGCATTCCGCGGAAACACTGGTTTTATTTTGGGAGATCCAGTGGGTGGGCGTTTCGTGGTCTACCGATCTGACGATCTGGGCCGGCATTGGCATCGCGACAACAGTCCGGAGCTTGCTGCGGCGCCCGAGGGCGAAGGGGTATTTGCGGCCAGCAACTCGTCGTTTCTGGCGCGCTCCAACTCTGAACTGCTATTTGCAACCGGCGGTGTCGGAGGTCCACGTGTTTTTCGGCTCGGGGACTCAGGCCGGTGGAGCGCTGCCAGAGTTCCCATAGCTGGAGGCAAGGAAAGTGCGGGTATATTTTCGATTGCGCTCCGGGACAGTAGCCACGGGATGGCTGTTGGCGGTGACTACAAAGAGCCCGCGCAGACCACTGACACGGCAGCCTGGACCTCCGATGGAGGCGCTACATGGCATCCGGCCAGCGCGTTCCCGTCTGGCTATCGCTCCTCAGTCGCGTGGAACCAGAAGATGCATGCGTGGATTGCAGTCGGCCCGAACGGTAGCGATCTTTCTCTCGACGACGGCCGCACCTGGAAGCGCTTCGGTTCCGGCAACTGGAATGCGCTGAGCCTGCCCTGGGTGGCCGGCGCCAAGGGACAAATTGCCGCTCTCGATGACGCTTCTCCGTCCGTAGTGAAAGCGGTGCAAGGCGCACAGGGCTATAAGTAATAAGATCATCGAACCCCAGGGCGGTGCGTTGGCGCCATGCGGAGGGACGGCCGTGCGTTAAAGCAAGTTGCGATCTTTGATCTGGAGGTATTGGTTTACGAGCGATGCTGTGACGCGGCCCGGAGCGAGTTCGAGGGCGAGTACTCCGGTGTGGCGCAGGTTGCGGAGAAGCAAGTCGCGGCGTTCGACGATTTCGAGCGCGGCTGCCTGGCGGAACATTTCAGTTTCCGATTGTGGGGTGGTGCGGGCAACAAGCGCCAGATCGGGCTGCGCTATGGCGGCAAATAGAACCAGGTTTCGCTTGGCGAGATGCGCTGCGTATTCAATGACGTCGGGCGTGGCAGGAGTCTCGGCGAAATCGGTGATCCATACAACCAGCGCGCGGCGAGTTTGTTTCTGCAGCAGGGTTCGAGCAGCGCGGGCATGATCGGCCTCGGCGGGTTCGGCTGCGACGTAGGCAAGCGCTTCGACAAATCTGCGAATCTGCAGAGGTCCGCGAGCCGGCGCGAGGGATTGCTGAATCGCCCGGCCATAGGCGAGCAGACCGACATGATCGCCATGCTGAGAGGCGACTTGCGCAAGCGAGAGCGCGGCATTGACGGCATAGTCGAGTTTCGCGAGATGCAGCGCGCCGGTCGGATCCGGCACTCTCGCGCGGAGCAGGCGGCCGGCGTCGACGACGATCCAAACCGTCTGGCTTCGTTCGGCAGTATAGGCGCGGCTGATGAGCTGATGGCGGCGGGCGCTAGCCGACCAGGAGACATCGCGCAGTTCATCGCCCTGGCGGTATTCGCGCAAGCTTTCAAATTCGCGACCGATGCCCGATTGGCGGCGCTGGCGTTTTTGCACCTCGATTTGGCGGCTGCGGATTAGATAAAGAGCTTGCTGCTTGGCCTGCAACAGATCGGGCAGTACGCAGACGGTTTGGGCGAGTGGCGCGACGCTCCAACGCTCAGCGAAACCGAACAGGCTGCGATAGCGGAGGAACAGGCTGCCGATGGCTACGTTGCCGCGTTCGCGCGGGAGAACGGTGTATTCCATCTGCCGAGAGTTGGTGAGCGGGAGGAGCGCCGCGCTCAGGATAGGCGGTTGGTCGCGGAGTGCATTGGGCGTTTCATCCACCAGCGTTGCGAAGACCGGAATGCGTCCCAGGTTCTGGACCTGGACGTGAACAGAAGCGGAAGCGGCCAGCGTGAGAGGCGCGGACCAGGTTCGCGAAGCATTGAATTCGGAAGGCGCGGGCAGGCGCAACAGATCGAAGAGCCAAGCAAGGAGCGCGAGGGCGTCCCACAGGAACATGGCGGCGATGAGACGGGGGGACCACCACGCGGGCACAAGCCATAGCAACCCGGTGAGTAACGCAAGCAAGAAACGAGGGCCAAAGCCGAACGAGAATGGCTTGCGCGGCTGTGCACGAGCTTCAACGGAAGAAGGCGTGAGGGCGCTGGTCATCTACTATTCGTTTCGGCTAGGCGCCGTCGCGCATGGTTTTTGGAACTTCGACGGTAGTGAGCACCTGTTCGATCACTTGATCGGTGGTGAGGGCTTCGAGTTCCGCTTCGGGCTTGAGCATGATGCGATGGCGCAGCACAGGAAGAGCAGCGGCTTTGACGTCGTCGGGCAACAGGTAATCGCGACCGTCCATAGCTGCCAGGGCGCGAGCGACGTAGAGCAATCCGACCGCGGCGCGGGGGCTGGCGCCAACTGAGATGGCGGGCCAATCGCGCGTGCGGCGAACGACCGAGACCATGTAGGGGTAAAGCGAGGGCTCCGCTTTTACCTTTTCGACTTCGCGGCGGGCGTCGGCAAGCAACGAAGGCGCAAACGGGACGAGGGCGATGTCATCCAGGCGGCGAGGGTCAAAGCCTTCCTCGTAGCGGGACAGGATGGCGGCCTCTTCGTCGGCGGAAGGATAGGAGATGCGGATCTTCAGTAAAAAACGATCAAGCTGCGCTTCGGGTAACGGATAAGTACCTTCGAATTCGATGGGGTTCTGAGTGGCGAGGACGGTGAAGTTTTCAGAAAGCGGGTGACGGACGCCATCGATGGTGACCTGGCGTTCCTCCATGGCTTCGAGGAGAGCGGATTGAGTGCGCGGAGGGGTGCGGTTGATTTCATCGACCAGCAGCAGATCTGTGAACACGGGTCCGCGATGCAGGCGAAAGGTGCTGTCCGCGAGGTTGAAGACATTGGTGCCTATGATGTCTGCGGGCATCAGGTCAGGCGTGCACTGGACACGGTTGAAATGGAGGCCGCAGACGCGCGCCAGGCTTTTCACAGTCAGAGTTTTGGCGAGGCCGGGGACGCCTTCAATGATGGTGTGGCCGCCGCAGACCAGAACGATTAGTAGTTGGTCGATAACATCGCGTTGGCCGACGATGACTCGTGAAAGCTCCCCGCGAACGTGCGCGGCAAGTGCGGAAAAGTGCTGCAAGGTCAATTGTTCTCCAGTGGCGCTCGTTTGGATTCGAGGCGGATGGTGTAGTGTCCGATTTGCTGGACGAGATGGAGCGCTTCGGAAGGTGGAAGATTGTGAGCTTGTGCTGCCGCCGCGCTCTCAAGAGTAGCTGTGAGAGGGGCAATGTTCCAGCCGAGGCGTTCGGCGGCTGAGTGCGCGAGGGCGGCGTTCGGGACAGCAGAAGGAAGCGCGAGGCGGCGCGTGAGACCGAGGCGCAGGTGACGGTAGGCGACGGATGTGGCAACGGAGCTGGCGCCGGCCCGCTGATAGAGACCGCCGAGCGTATCCACAAATTCGAGCGGAGACAGGCGCGAGATAGGGCGGGGCGTAGCGATGGGACCCCAGCGCCGGCTGAAGGAAAAGAGGAGCGCTGCGGCGATCAGCACAAATTGTATGAGCGCCCATTTCACCGGGGTGGCCGCGATGTACCTCCAGAGCGAGCCGCGCACACCGTGGAAATATTCGTCCCAATAGATTTCAAGCGGGGTTTGGGGCGAGCGTGAAGAGACTGCGTTGAGAAAGAGGTTGAGATTATCGGTTTGCGCGATACCCGCGTTGGCCAGCGGCGTGGGTGCGGCCCACCACAGCAATTCTCCGCTGCCGATTTTCCAGACCACAACGACCGGCGCGTATTGATCGCCATAGAGCGCGAGCTGGCGGGGGCTGAGTTTCTTCCAGAAAGATTTTGGCTCCATGGTGATGGTTCGAGCGCCGCGTGAGAAGAGCGAGGGCAGGTCAGGCGAGAAGCGGGTCCATTCCTTTCCACCGAGGCTGCCTGAGATGGAGACCGCGGGGAAGAACGAGGGGAGGCCATCGCCGCAGAACAGAATTCGTCCGCCGTCGCGCACGAATTTCAGAAGGGAGGCACGTTCGCTGGACGAAGGCTTTTCGCTGGGCTCAGCGAGGATGAGTAGCGAATGGTTAGATGGCGGCGGGAGACCGGCGGGCGGCTCTTCCCAGCGGCGGACTGGATAATGCAAGTCCTGCAAGAGGAGATAGGCGGCGCGAGCCCCGGCGGATCCCGACGAATAGCTGGACGGTACTTTGGACTCGCTGCCGCGACCGGCTGGAGCAAACGCCACGGTAGCAGCGGCCATGACGATGGCGAGCGCGGCGGCCGCCAGCAGCAGTTTGCGATCTGTGGAGTTTAGTCCACCTGACAACCGAGAGCCTCCAGGGACGCGAGACAGGCCGAGAAGTCTTCAGCAGTAGCAGCGGCGCGAGCGTACCAGAAGCGCTCCAGATAGGAGGTGAGCGTACGCAGTGGGATGATGCCGGCATCGTTGCCGACCGCGGGGCTTGTGGCTAGGCGCTGTGGAGGCGAGGAAAGCAGGCGAAGATACTCGCGGGGCGTATAGGTGTTGCTTTCAGGAAGAGCGCGCGATTCCTGAAGGCGCGCGATGCCGGCCCAATAGGCGCACTGAATGGCGGTGCTGAGATCGCCGTGATTCGATGCAGCGCGCGCCGCTTGAAGCCACGCTTGCGAGGTTCGAAGGAGCGAGGGGAGCGGTGAGCCCGACAGGTTGAAATTGTATCTCTGGCGACGGCGCAATCGGAAAAGGAAAAACGCAAGCAGAGACACCGCGCCGGCGACGGCGAGACAAAAGATGACGACGCTGCTGGTTGAATGGACGCGAGAAAAATTGAAGAGACCTTCGATCCAGCGCCCGGTACGGGCACCCACGCGCGCCCAAAAACGTTCCCAGGCGTTGGGGGGAGCGTTAGCGGCAAATTCGGGGTGCGCCAGAATGCGCTCGATGCGGGCGTGGGCTTGGTTCACGGGCGGGGCTGCGCTGCGATAGGAGTCTAACTGGGTAGCGAGATGCTCAAGCCACGTTTGCGCGTCGCTGACGATGCGATCGTCGATAATGCGATCGCCGTGAGCAGTCGAAGAGAAACGATCCAGCAGAGATCGCAAGGGTGTGGTCGAAATTGAGTAATCGCCATCAGGCGTTCGCACGCGCCATAGAAGTGGCAATGCAGCGCAAACCTGCGGCGCATTCCGGGCGTTGAGCGAGTGTTCGAGTTGGCGCAGCACGGAGACGAGAGAGGCTGGGTTCGGGAAGTTACCGTCAGCGGGCGGCGCCTGAGCAGGGCCGGCTGGACAGGCAAGCAGGAGGCCGGCGACGCAGAGGAAAGCTGTTTTCATCGCACGCAGAAGGTTCGAACGGACTCGAGCTCAGGACAGGATAGAAGTCGCGGAACCGCCGGTTGGCGCGATGCGCTCACTGGTCGGATCCATCATGAACTGCAGGTCAAAGGCCTCCTGGCGAACACGCAGGTCGAAGTAGAAGACCGAAGTTCCAATGAGAATGATTGGGGTGACAAGGGCGGTGACTACAACGTTCAAAACCTGCTGAGCGGCCAGCCACGTTCGCAGCGCGGCGGGATCATTCCTGGCGGCGGCGAGCGCGAAACCGATGGGCAAGCCAAGAAGAAGTCCAATGCCCATGGCGAGCACGAGGTACAGGAGGTAGAGAACGAAGGCGCGGCCCGCGTATTCACGGGTAAGATGCCAACTGCGCGAGAGCGAGTCGCGGGGCCCGCGTCCCTCAATGAGGGCGGAAGGTACGCACACAAGCAGACGGCAGGCGACGTACACGCCCGGGATGATGAACAGGAGAAGCGCACCTAAAATAGCGAGGCCGTTGAGAACGACGACACCGAATAGAGAAGCGAGCTTACCCCAGACGCGACGCAGACATGCGGAGATGGATGTTTGACGCCCGAGATAAAGTTCGGTGACGGCGAACACGGTGGCGCCTTGCGACCACAGATAGACAATGATGCCGACGATAACCGCGAGTATTTGAAAAACTAATGTCAGCCCAGTGCTCTGATGAAATACCAGGCCGCCAGAGCGACGGTCGACAACTAGCGGCGCGTGACCGAACCAGACTTGCAATAGGCCAACTGCGAGGGTGAGAAGGTGCGGAATGCCGGCAATGCCTATAAACAACAAGAAGTGGCGGCGGTAGAGAGAAAAGGTTCGGTCGAGAATCTCACCGATGGATAGCGGGCGGAGGTCGAGACCAGTCATTAGTGCTCCCCGATGAAGTGGTTGCAAGTGGCCGCGGAAGGAACGGGGCACGCGGGCGTGGAATATTATAACATCGACAGTCTCGCATTTGTGCGCATAGAGTATTTGAGTTGGTAGCCTTGGACAAGGCGGAGTTGGCTATCCAGATACACATTGAGGAACTGCCCGGTGCTGTTTACTTGGCCACTTCCGACGAACTTCCAGGATTGGTTGCGCAAGGCCGCACGGTGGCAGAGGTGCTTGGCCGGCAGTCGTGAAATCTGGCTCAACGCTGGTTGCCCCGCGGCGCTATCATAACGCCGGAGTTCGGTTTGCACAGTACCCACAGCTCTGTTCTCTTTGAAACGTCTGGAGCGTTAACCTGCTCCAACTCGCATCGGATCCATGGCGATTTCTACCAAGCGCCTACCGCGCAAAATTGCATGAAGCCGAAAGTATTTTCTACAGCCGGAAACGTACTTACTACGTCTGTTATCTTTGGGCGGCACAATAGCAAAACACGGAAGGCTTAGTGTGAATGAACGTTCATTTAATTAATCCGAGTGACAAGTCCTTCGGGACGGCGGTCATCACTCCTCGTTGGCTCTTCGTCCTGGCCGCCGCAACTCCGGAGTCGTTCGGCGACCCACGGATTTGCGACGAGACACTGGAACAACTCGATCCTGAAGACGTGAGCCCTGGCGATGTGGTGGGAATCGGTATCCACACCGGGAACGCGCTGCGTGGATATGAAATCGGACGAATCGCCAGGGAGCGCGGCGCATGGGTGGTTTTCGGCGGCATACACGCGACATTGTTCCCGGAAGAAGCGTTGGAGTTAGGCAGCGCTCATTCGGTGGTAAAGGGCGATGGTGATGTGGTTTGGGCGGAGGCTTTGCGGGCCTGCATGAATGGCGGGCCGGCGCCGGTGTATGAGGGTGGAAAGATCGAATCCGATCGTTTTCTGCCGGCGCGTTGGGATCTGCTTCCCGAGGACAGCTACATGTGGGCCTCGGTTCAAACCATTCGAGGCTGCCCCAAGCATTGCTCATTCTGTTCGGTGTGGCGCACCGATGGCCAGCGTCCCAGACAGCGGGCGTCGGACGGGGTAGTGGGAGAAATCGTACAACTTCGCCGCAAGGGGTTCCGCTTCATTGCATTGGCGGACGACAACTTCTACCCGGTCACATTGACGGATTTGCGCTTGGCGGAGCGGCAAAACAATCAGCAGAAGTTGAAAGAGCTCCGGGCCATTCGCGAAGAGCGATTTGAGCTGATGGCGAGTCTGGCGGAACTCCCCTCCGACATGGTTTTTTACACGCAGATCACCATGGAGGCGGCGGAAGATACGGAGTTTCTCGATGCCATGCGGAAGGCCCACATCAGAGGCGCGCTGGTGGGAGTAGAAGCGGTGACGCCTGAAGGTCTGAAGGCTGTGTTCAAGGACTTCAACTGCTCAGGCGAGAGTCTGGTTGAACGGCTGCAAACTTTCCAGGCGCACGGCATCCATGTTCTGGGCTCCTTCATCTTCGGCTTACCTACCGACCGGCCGGATACGTTCGACGCGACGGCGGAACTGGCGCAGCGGGCCGGGATCACATTCGCGCAGTTCGTGATGCTGACACCGTTTCCCGGCACAGTGGATTTCGAGCGTTGGGAGAAGGCGCAGGAGCACACGGGAGAGAGCGTCAACGGTATTCCGCTAACGCGGTACTGGCTGATTCCACCCGCGGAGAGACCCAAGATGTTTACGCCGCATCCGTCTATGACATCGGACGAGATTCGCGAGCGCACACAGCGTGTGTGGGACGCGTTCTACAGCATGAGTTCCATCTGGAAACGATCACGCTGTGTTTCATCCATCCGGGCACGCTTGGCGTTTTTGTTCGTGTCCAAACTGTACCGGCAGATGTATGCGGGCACCGGAATTGCTACCGACAGCGCCCGGCAAAGTCGAGCGCGTTTCTGGGCACGTCTGCTGGCGATACCTTGCCGGCGTTTGTTTCAGGGCAAACCTTTGCCCGATCTGCAGGTCCCTGCACGCAGTAAACGGGCGCCAAAGGTGACGATACAGCTGGATGTGGTTGCGATAGAAGGGGCCGGGGAGCGGTCACTTCCGGTTCTTAAATAATCATCCGATAGAGCGGACCACGCCTCCGTCAACACGCAGCGCGGCGCCGTTGATGGCCGCCGAGAGCGGACTCGCGACAAAGGCCACGAGAGCGGCAATCTCTTCGGGCTTTTCGAAGCGCTTGATAATAGACGACGGGCGCATGTGCTCGAAGAACTCTTTTTCCACTTGCTCGCGGGTGGACTGTTTGCTAGCGGCGAGATGTTCCACGAATTCCGTTACGCCTTCAGAAGACGTCGGGCCGGGCAGGACGGCGTTGACGGTGACGTTAGTACCGGTGGTGGTTTCGGCCATGCCGCGCGCAATAGCCAACTGAGCCGTCTTGGTCATGCCGTAGTGAATCATCTCGGACGGGATCTGGAGAGCGGATTCGCTTGAGATGAAGATAATACGGCCCCAGTTCTTCTGCTTCATGCGCGGCAAGTAGTGGCGGCTCAGGCGGACTCCACTCAGAACATTCACCTCGAAGAAACGAAACCAGTCTTCATCTGAAATCTGCTCAAAGGGCTTGGGTTCGAAAATGCCCAGGTTATTGACTAATATGTCCACGTCACTGAAGCGGGTGGTGGCTTCGCGGGTTCCATCGGCGGTACCAAGATCGACGGCCAGGTTCTGAATCTCGCCCAAGGGAGTGCCGGCGCGAAGCTTCTCGACGGCTTCATCGACACGCTGTTTGGTGCGGCCGTTCACGATGACACTGGCGCCTTCGTTGGCCAACGCTTCGGCAATAGCGAAACCGATTCCGGCGGTGGATCCCGTGACAAGCGCTCGCTTACCTTTGAGTTGGAGGTCCATATGTGGGAGATGACAGGTGGTAGTGTCATGATTCTACCGAGGTGCGGGGGAACGGATCCCTCGCAATCTGCTTTGGAAGGAGTTCTACGTATGAACAGAAGGCAGTTCAACCGCCTGGGCGCTGTGGCGGCCCTGAGTCTCGCCGCGCCGCGGAGCTATGCCGAGAGCTTCGACTATCCCTGGAAGCTCGGCATCATTACGGACGAAGTAGATGCCGATTTGAGCCGCGTGCTCAGCAGCTTTTATCCGAAGTATCAATTGCACTGGGCGGAAATCCGCAACCTGCAACTCGAAGGCAAGAGCCGGTATGTGTATACCCACGCCAGTCAAGAGCAATTGAAACTGGTGAAACGACAGCTAGACGATGCCGGTGTGAAATTGTCAGTGCTGGATACAGGTGTTTACAAGATTGCGCTGCCAGGAACAATGGCATTGGGGAAGAACGCGCAGGACCTGAACCCCGTCGAAGGCGAATACGGGCGGCAGATGGAAGATTTAAAGCGCGCGGCTGAAGCGGCACATGCGTTGGGCACAGACCGGGTGCGCATATTCACCTTCAAGCGTGTTACCGATCCAAAGGCGATTTTCGGGCGCATCGTTGAGGATCTCAATAAGGCGCTCGCCGTCGCGAAAGAGAACGGAATCACTCTGCTGGTTGAGAATGAGTTCGATTGCAATGTTGGTACGGGTGCGGAAACCGCTGAGCTCTTCAAGACCATCACGGACCGGCGCTTGATGCATAACTGGGATCCGGGCAACTGCTACGAAGCGGGCGAGCAGCCATTCCCGAAGGCATGGGACCAGCTTGATCACAGCCGGATCAGCCACATTCATTTGAAGGATGCGGTGGGAAAGGGGTGGGCGCCGATCGGCGGAGGAAAGATCGATTTCGTTGGCCAATTCCAGGCGCTGAAGAAGATGGAGTATGCGGGGACGCTGTCGCTTGAGACACATTACCGCAATGCGCAGAAGGATTCCTACAGTTCAAGCGTGGAGTCGATGGACGGGCTGGTTCGTGTTCTGAAAGAGGTTTGAGAGCGCGCGCCCAGCAAGCGAGTATGAAACGGGTCTATGATAACAGTGCAGTTGCATAGGCGAGGATGGAGGCAACATCATGCAAGAAAGTGTCGAGAAACCGGGGCGCCGAACATTTTTGAAGGCAGGTGTTGCCGCGGCAAGTCTCGCAAGCGCAGCGTCGGCTAAGAAAATTCGCGGTGCGAACGATCGCATCCGGGTAGCGGTGGTGGGGGTGCGCGGCCGCGGATGGGATCACGTCAAAGGCTACAAGCCGATTCCGAACGTGGAGATCGCTTACTTCTGCGACGCGGACGAGAACGTCCTGCGCCAGCGGTTGGCGGACGCCGAGAAGATGGAGATACCGAAGCCGCGGACCTACGTGGACATTCGGAAGCTTTTAGAAGACAAGGACGTGGACGCCGTTTCGATTGCGACTCCGAACCACTGGCATTCGCTGATGGGCATCTGGGCGGCGCAAGCGGGCAAGGACATCTACATTGAGAAGCCGTGTTCGCACAATTGGTGGGAAGGCCGCCAGTTAGTGCAAGCGGTGAACAAGTATAAGGTCATTTGCGAGCATGGCAGCCAATGCCGCTCCAGCGTGGCGATTCGGGAAGCCATGGACCAGATGCGTTCCGGCCTGCTGGGGAACATTTACATGTCCCGCGGCCTGTGTTACAAGTGGCGGGCGACGATTGGCCACGCGTCTCCGGAAGCAGTTCCCGCCGGGGTCAATTACGATCTTTGGACGGGGCCTGCGCCGCTGAAGCAGTTTACGAAGAACCGCTTCCATTACCAATGGCATTGGATTTGGGACACCGGCAATGGGGACCTGGGAAACCAGGGCATTCATGAAGTAGACTTGGCGCGCTGGGGTTTGGGCGTGACGCTGCCTACGAAGGTGACCGCAATGGGAGGCCACTTCCTGTTTGATGACGACCAGCAGACGCCCAATGTCATTACCGTTGCCTACGAGTTCAAGGCGCCGGGTGAGCGAGCCAAGTTGATGACGTTTGAAGTGCGCGGCTGGATGACGAATCACGAGGCGGGGATAGGCACTTCGGAATTCGGCGGCGGGGGTGTCCCCGATGCGGGACTCAAGGCCGCGGCAAGTTCTGAGGACCAAGGCAAGAAGACGCTAGGTCCGGTTTCGGGGAAGCCATCGACGATCGGCAACTTATATTACGGATCGAAAGGTTATCTGGCGATCTCGGACTACAATTCGTACAAATCGTTTCTGGGGCCGAACGAGGAAGCAGGGCCGGAGAAGCAGGCGCCGGTCAAGAACGAGCATTTCGTCAACTTTATTGAATGCATGCGGAGCCGCAAGACAGAAGATCTGCACGCACCCATTCTCGAAGGGCACCTCTCGGCGACGCTGGTCCATTTGGCGAATGCCTCTTATCGACTGGGCCGGACGATCAATTTCGATCCGGCAACGGAATCGGTCATCAACGATTCGGAAGCGACGGAGATGTTGAAAGGCACTTACCGGGCGCCCTACGTTGTTCCGGAGCAGGTGTGAACAGATTCTCAGTTCAACCTAAGTGTTTGCAGCATCTTAGCAAAAGTGGGCCGCAGCTTTTCAAAGTCGGGAGTGGGGGCCACGAATACGAAGTAACGTAAGGAAGCGTCCCTTTGCGGGAATGCAACAATCCAGTCGTGCTCGCCCCGAGTGTTATTGCCGGCAGGACGGTTGCATTCGATGCTACGGCCACTGAGACCGTCTGCAATGGCGACCTCACTTTGGGGACCCGCCACTAATCCGGGATTGTCTTCAGCTATGGAGCTTACAAGCGAGTTGAGGGCCGCATCGGGCGTCATAGGCGCCTCCGGCTGATAGCGATCGGTAACCATACCAGTGACAACAGCACTGGCGCCGCGGTTTGCTGAGCGGGTGATGCCGCCGGCCGGCGCCAACATAGCGGATACCTGGCTCCCATAGCCCTGCCAGTTGCCGGGAACATCCATGGAAAATCCACTTCCGCGAAAACTCTTCCAGGCGCCCGGCGTATTCGGGTCCACTGCCGGACTGGAGGTGGACTCCTGAGGCAGCTGACGGAGACCATTATCGACAGTCTGGTTAGGGCTTTGCGTTTTCCAGGCGCCTGAGGACACCTCGCGCGCCCCATAGGCCCGCAAGCCGGCGACTTGGTTGTGAATAGCAGTGAAGGCAGCAGTGGTTGTGACGTAATTCGCGCGCGGCACGAAGGTAGCGATTTCTTTGTCAATGTACTGCGTACGGTTTCCTGGATTCGGATGGTCGCTCAAGAACTGGGAGCCGCCTGCTCCGTACTTAGCCTGAAGCATCTCAAAGAACTGCGGCATACCGCGCGGATCATAGCCGGCGTCGTAGAGGATGCCGACGCCGAGAAGATCGGCTTGCGTTTCGGCGCCGCGCGACATTTTTAGAAAGCTCAAGCCGGCGGTCATTCCGATGCCCTGTTGGGCGACTTCTCCAGCGGTGCCCCCCAGAAAGACGCCGGCCGCCATCTCTCCAAGCCCGGCGATGATACCGTATTTCTGTTCCTTCGACGCGTTGCAAACTGAATGCTGGAGTACGACGTGCGAGAGCTCATGCGCCATCACGCCAGCCAGCTGGGATTCGTTGGTCGCGAACTGAATGGTTCCTAAGTTCACGAAAACGGTTCCGCCGGGCAGCGCAAAGGCGTTGACTTCAGCTACGTCGGCAACGTGAAAATTGTAAGGCCATTTGTAGCCCGGGGCTTGCGCAACCAGCTTTTGTCCAAGCTGCTGGATGTACCTTGTAGCCGGACTGGAATCCGGGAGCACAGGCATTTGCGTGTAGACCTGCTGCGCGGCGCGTTGGCCTAACTGAATCTGTTGTTCCGGTGAATAACTGTTCTTACAAGGCGCCAGCTCAACGCGCGCGTAACTGGCTTGTGCCTGAAGCAAGAAGGCCATTAGCAGCGCGAATTGCAGTAACGACGGCATTCGAGCGGGGCGGGCCCTCACTTTTCGTAGCATCTCCCAACTATAGAGGACTAAAGGAGCACTTTTTCGCATTGGAACTTTCCCGAACGCGTGGGCGGCGCGTCAGCTACATCGCGAAGATGTCGTCCCGTCAGAACGTGAACTTCATACCCAATTGAAATGTACGGGGCCCGTATCACCGTTCAGAGTGCTGGTCACATAGCCGAATGTGGGACTGGTGACGCTGACATTCGTGTTACCCGCAGCGTTGTTTCCGTTGCTGTTCAAAACAAAGTGCGGGGTGTTTGTAAAGCTGAATGCTTCACCGCGAATCTCAAGGCTATAACGCTCTTTGAAGTTGATTATTTTGAACAGAGAAGCGTCGAGATTGAATAAGCCGGGTCCGTCGAAGATGTTGCGGCCGGTATTGCCGAAGACACCCGATTGTGTGGGCTGAGCGAAGCTGCTGGGGCTGAACCAGGGACTATTGGGCCCAATCCCTCCCAGAATCTGCACCGGCGCCACTTGGTTGGCTGTTTGTGTATTGTTGGGCGTGTTCAACGCGGTGCCATCCGCGGTGATTGTCACCGGTGTTCCGGACATGGCTGTGAGAACACCGTTCAGGCGCCAGTTGCCAAAAATATTGCCGGCTAGTCCTGAGCTGAGCCATCTCTTGTGCGGGCCGAAAGGGAGGTCGTAGACGTAGCTCTGCACGAACGTAAAATGCCTGTCGAAATCGTTGCGGGCCCAATTGCGGTGCTGGTTCACGTAGAAATCGAGGCCCCCGTCGTCGCCCGTTTGGAATGACATGCCCTTGCCATACGTGAAGGCCGTCGTCAGATTGAAACCGCCGCTGAAGCGGCGATCAAACTTAACCTGAAGCGAGTTGTACATGGATGAGTAAGGGGCAAAGAACAGAATTGTATTGGCGGTGCGCTTGAAGGTGGGGTATTGCGGCTGTCCGTTCGCGCCGGCGCCCGGGATGAGGCCGGCGTTCAGGTTGTACTGAATGTCGCAATCCACGCAGTGGTTCCCGACATAAGCGACGTCCAAGACAAATTTCCAGGGAAGGGCTTGCTGAACGGCGGCATTCCAGGATTCGACATACGGGTTCTTGTAGTTGGTATTGATGTCGAAATACTGTTGGCTAATAGGGGCGCTGAGAATTCCGTTGGAGGGAATAGTGGGAAGCTGCGCGGGCGGGAAGCCGTTTTGGAAAGTCGAGACCTGACCGCTAGAAAGTTGCGCCGGAACGTAGCTGTTGACTGAATCGTACTCATTGTTCGCTCTGACGGGATAGTTATAAGCGTAGGTGTTGTCAGGGTAGGGGGTATAGCTGATACCGAAGCCGGCGCGAAAAACAGTGGACTCCCTCAGCCGGTATGCGGCGCCCAAGCGTGGCGCGAAGTCCTTGTAACGCGTCTTCACGCCAAGGTTCGAGGGATTTCCGCCTATGCCGGCAATGACCAAAGTATTATTGGCAGGATTGTAATTCGACAGGCCACCGGGGAATTGCGGCACGTAGGGCGGATAGAATTCCCAGCGGATACCGAAGTCGAGCGTGAGCTTGGGACTAACAACCCACTTATCTTGCACAAACGTGAACAATTGCCAGCCGCGAATAGAGGGAAAGTAAGTCGCCAGGTCACGTCCAGCTTGATTGGGAAGATCGAGCAGGAAGCTGGCGAAGTTATTGTTGTAGCTGGTCTTTGAAGCACCGCTACCCGTGTTCAAAGCCGTCTGCCCTGCGGCGAAGGAATATAAGCCACGAGGACTAAAGGTTTGTTCTTGAAGCAGGGAATCACGAATACGGCGGAAGTCGCCGCCCCATTTCACCGTGTGATTGCCAAGAATCTTGGACCAGACGTTGGCGATGTCAATATTGGCTTCGGCGCTTGTCCAGGGCAGACTGGCCGAATAGCCGACCAGCGGATTCGAGAAAAAGGAGCCGATGTTGATGCCGACCAGGCCGCTGGTAATGGGGTTCAGATTCGCGCCGGGAATCCCGAGCGCACTCGATTGGTTGCTGCCGTAGTCAGCGGGCGTCGCAATGTTGTTGTAGTAAGCCACGCCGGAACGGAATTCAGCGACGAGAGTGGAAGAAAACACCCTGGTATAGTTGATGCCGCCGCTGTAGGTCCGCTGCACGCCAGTGCCGGCAAAGGCGCCTTGTGCGGCGCCACCGGCGGCGCCGAACGCCGGGGCCTGGAAGATGACGGGCCGCGAGAAGCTAAGACGCGTGCTAATGCGGTCTTTGTCTGTGACGTTGTAGTCGACTTTGGTGTCGAATGACGTCGTGTCTTTGTGAAAGGGCAGCAGGGCGAAGTAGTTGTTGTTTCCGTTGCTGCTGGGGTTATTAGGCGGGGGCAGCAGATTCAGTATGGCCTGGGAGATGGGATTGATCCGAGTCGCAGGAATTCGATTCCCCAGGAAAGCGGTGCGCCCGGTGCCGTTCGCGTTGCCGGTAGCCGGATCGTAAATGGTTGTGCTGGAGCCGCTCAGATCGCCTGCAATTTGCGCGGCCGTCGGAATCGTAAGCAGGTTGGTGTTCGCCTCATGATCCGCCACCCGGAGGAAGTCCCCGAAGTAGAACAGCTTGTTCTTCAGGATGGGTCCGCCGATGTTCCCTCCGAAGTAGTTGTAGGCCAGATGGCCCACCGACGGAGAGAAGAAGTTGCGGGAATTCAAGTCGCTGTTTTGAAAGAATTCGTAGGCAGCGCCGTGGATGGAGTTTGTGCCGGACTTGAGAATCACGTTGGTGACGGCCCCGCTGGCGCGTCCCAGCTCGGCTTCGAAGTTGCTGGTTGATACATCCACGGTTTGGATCGCTTCGAGCGGCGGTATCAGGATTTGCAACAGGCCCGTTCGTTCGTTATCGTCGATGCCTTCGATCTGATAGTTGTTCCCCATACGCATCTGGCCGTTGGTTTCGGTTTGCAACGAGCTGGCCGCGTTAAAGAACTGCGAGTGCTGGAAATTAGCGCGGGTTGTACCCGGCACCAGGTTCAGCAAGGCCTGGAAATTGCGATTTGTCCCGACGGGCAGGTTAGCTGTCTGAACCGATGTGATGGTGGTTGAGATATCGGCGCGGTCGGTTTCGAGCGCCGGTGGGGCGGCGTTAACTTCAATCGACTGATTGAGGCTGCCCGGCTGCAAGCGCATGTCGACGCGAGCACTGGTGTTCACTGCGACACTGATGTTTTGCTGGACTTCCTTCTTAAACCCCGCGGCTTCGACCGTCACCGAGTAGGCGCCTTCCGGAATTTCAGGGAAAGTAAAGTTGCCGCTGGTATTTGTTTCGGAGGTGCGCGACACGCCGGTATTCACTTCAGTCAGCGTGACCTTCGCAATTGCGACAACGGCGCCTGACGCGTCAGTGACAGTACCGAGTACAGTACCAGTGACAGCTTGGGCAAAGGCTGCCATTTCAAAGACAAAGAGGAGCGTACAAAACGCGCAGACAAAGCGCAGAACCTTCATGGGTTAGACCTTCCTAAAGCAACAGTAGTGAAGCCGCTTGGGATTTTTGTCTGCCCCGACATGCACAGGACAACAGACGGCGGAATCACTTTGACGACTGTGTCAATTATATAAATAATATAGATAACTCGTAGGCGTCGGGAATCGATTGGGTACTAGTGGGTAGTCCTTAAGACAACGCTAGCGGACCGGAAGCGTTTACGAGTGTCGGCGCATTTCCATTGAAAGGGTTTGGCGGTTTTCTGATAAAGGCGAATGTAGCGGAGGATCTTACGTTTGAGATCGGCGACAGAGGTGAAGATGCCACGATCAATGACGTTGCGCTGAAGCTTACTGAACCAGCACTCCACTTGATTCAGCCAAGACGAATAGGTCGGCGGTTGCGGGAAGTGAGCGAAGTCATCCGGCAGATTACCGAGAGCGCGGCCAAAGTAAAGATGCTGGCGGATGAGGTCAGCTTGGGTGGGCAAGAGCAGGCGCGCGGCAATGAACAGATTGCACGCACTGGTCCAGCTGCAGGCTACACAGCAGACAGCAGCGAGCGCGGAAGAGAGCGCATCGGCAAGTCACCAACTGAGAAGGCACCGGCGGACTCGATGCAGGATATCGTCGCGACGCTTGAGATGCTGGTGAGCGGCGGGCGTTAGGCTGACGACCGGAGTGGAACGCTTTCCCTCCGGTCCTATCTAGCTAAGATCGTGCAGCCTGGGAAACAGCCGGCTCGAACTCGCCCAGCAACCGCGGCAGCGTTGTCTTGCCCATGTCAATTGCCGCCGTGCCCCCTGCCAGCACCACGCTCACGTCCGAAATCCCAATGAAACCCAAAATCTGTTTCAAATAGCTGATGGCAACGTTGTACCCTTCGGTCGGCGCACCGGGCGTGTAAACTCCGCCGGAAGCCAGAATCACCGTCGCCTTCTTGCCCTTCACAAGCCCTTCGTAGCTGGATGTGAAGGTTACGCCAATACGGACGACGTGATCGATGTAGGCTTTCAGAATAGCCGGTATGGAGAAGTTGTACATTGACGTCCCCAGAACGATATTGTCGGCCGCCATCAACTCCGCAATCAACTCGTTTGAGATCGCTAAGGCCTGCTTCATCTCCGGCGAGTGCCGCTCTGCGGGAGTGTGGGCGCCCATGATCCAGGGCAAGTCGACGAACGGTAGAGTCGTCTTCATCAGATCGCGAATAACGATGGCGCCCCCATCATGTCGGCTCTTCCAATCATCGATAAACTTGCTTGTGAGCTGGCGCGAGACGGAGTAATCGCCTCGTGGGCTGGATTCAATTACGAGAAGTCTGGACATCTAAACCTCATTCCTTTGGGTCGGGAAAACCGGGCGGCTTTGAGTTTCGGAAAAGAAGCCGCCTTGCAATATGTTAATCGTAACACGACATTTGATGTATTAACAACACTTGTCTGATTCAGTAAATCATACAATTGGCAGCAAACAACAGCTGTCGTGTAGTGGACTGGACTTCAGATGTTACCCTTGCCTACCGGCTAGGAATCCATTGATGTTGGGGTGTATAGCGTGTTGACCTGTAACAGAGGACCCGAGAACTGCGGAGCATGAACGCCCCTTTTCTCGTCTCTGCTATAGGACAGGAAGGACACTAAAGTGTATGGCCCGGAACATGGGTGACAATTTGGTCCTGGGACAGTGGTTACGACTACGATCTTCGACTATCGCCGAAGCGGAAGCGACACTGCTTCCTAAAACTCGAAATTTGCCTGCAGCACCGTGCTGTTTCCGAGTAGCCGACGACTCGGGAGTTTGGCCAGTTCACTGACAGATCGGTCTGAACTCCTTAATGAGCGAGAAACCCTGTTCTCAGTAGTTACTTGTCTAATTCGTTTAACCGTTTCACGAGAAACCGCCGCGCCGCTTCTGGCCGTGCAAGGCCGAGAGCTTTTTGATAAGACCCGCGAGCCTCTGCCTTTTTCCCTAGCCGCCGGCATAAATCCGCTCGCGCCGAGTGTGCGAGGTAGTAGTCCTCCAGGTCGCCGCGCGCCAGGATCGCGTCGATAAGAGTGAGACCAGCCAGAGAGCCATCGCGCATGGCGACCGCCACGGCGCGATTCAGCTCTACCACCGGTGAAGGACTCGCACGCAGCAGCACATCGTACAGTCCGACGATCTGCGGCCAGTCCGTCGCAGCCGCGGTGGACGCCTCGGCATGCACTGCAGCAATCGCTGCCTGCAACGTGTAGGGGCCGAACCGATGCGACGCGAGTGCTCGCTCCACCAGCGCAATGCCCTCATCGATGAGATGCCGGTTCCAAAGCGAACGGTCCTGATCGTCCAACAGTACTAACTCGCCTTCTGGTGACGCACGCGCGCTGCGGCGCGATTCGTGCAATAACATCAGCGCCAGCAGCCCTTGCACTTCGGGCTCCGGTAATAATTCGACCAGCAGTCGTTCCAGGCGGATGGCTTCGCCAGAGAGGCCGGGCCGCGTCAACGATTCGCCCGAGGACGCCGAGTACCCCTCTGTAAATACCAGATAGACCACTTGCAGCACAGTGTCCAACCGTTCCGGAAGTTCGCTTCGTGACGGCACTTCGTACGGGATGCGTGCGTCGCGTATCTTCGCTTTGGCACGTACGATGCGCTTGGCGATCGTGGGCGCTGCGGTAAGGAAGGCACGCGCGATCTCCTCGGTGGTGAGACCGCAAACCTCGCGTAGAGTTAGTGCAATCTGGGCATCCGGTGGCAACGCGGGATGACAGCAGGTGAAGATCAACCGCAACCGATCGTCCTCCACGCTCTGCTCGTTCCATTCCGCCGGCTCGATCGTCTGCGCGTCAATCTGTCTCGCAAGCTCTTCCAGTGACGCATCAAACCTGGCGCGCCGGCGCATGCCATCTATAGCTTTGAAGCGCCCTGCCGAGACCAGCCAAGCCCGCGGATTGGCTGGCACGCCACTCTGCGGCCATTGTTCCACCGCCGCCGCAAAGGCGTCATGCATGGCTTCTTCGGCCCGATCAAAATCGCCCAGCAGACGGATAAGTGTGGCGAGGACGCGGCGCGAGTCAGAGCGATAAACAGCGTCCACAATCTCGCCCACTCGTTCAGCCCTGTCTCGCTCTTTCGCGGCAACCCCGGTCGGAATCCATCTTATCCGGTCTCCCTGCCTCTGGACTCGTTGCCGCGACCGCCTGCAAGGGCGCGTGGTCAGACGCGCTCATCTTCGCACCGGCACGAAGACTCCGTGGGTTGCGCGGCCACAAAGCGCCCTCCTGCATCAACGAAGCCACCAGCGCCATACCGGTCATGGTGCCGAACCCAGTCACCCAGATTGTGACGGGGGCCAGTTTCATTGCGTCCCCTCGGCGTCAGGTCGAGATACATGTAGGTGGCATTTACCATCTCATCTCCACGCCCATAGGTGGAATACGTGTGAAATATCTCGCCCGCCTCCTCCTTGTAGAACACGCTGAGGCCAGACAGTTCCTCACTCACGAAGTCGCGAAGCTTGTAGTTGTAGTTGACCTTTCCCGTCGCAATCTCCTCTTTCGTGAACGACACATGGTAGTCGTAGTTGAAGTCGCTGCCATCCGACGAGAGCCACTTGAAGCGCCAACCCATGCGCTCCTTGAAGGCCTCGATCTCGGCGAGCGGCGCACGGGAGATCGTGACAAACGACACATCGTGATGTTCAAGATGTACCAGAGCGCCCTCCACATGGTCAGAGCGGAAGGAACAGCCCACACAGCCCTCCTTCCAGCCGGGACCCAGCATGAAATGCGCCACGATGAGCTGGCTCCGGCCCTCGAAGAGATCGGCCAGGGTCTGCTGTCCATTGGGACCATCGAAGAGATAGTTTTTCTCGACCTTGACCCACGGCAGCTTGCGGCGTTGGCGATCAATCTCGTCGCGTTGACGCGTTAACTGTTTCTCCTTAATCAGCAATTCCTTGCGGGCCGCGCGCCACTCAGCTTGCGAGACGGCCTTCGGGCGTTCGATCAGATTCGAAATCATGGCGGATGCTCTCCTTTGATTCACGTGGTTCAGGTTGCTGTGTCTTCCCGGGTCTCGCGATACGCGCGAAACTTCGCGCCACGAAGGCACTTGCAGCTCCGGTCGAGGTTGCGCTGGCGACCGCCAGGGCTATTGATGAGATACATGCAGGGCACATCGGATTTCCTCCTCTTGCGTTTTATTGCCCGGATTACTGCCAACTAACTCCTTGATGGGGCGCACTTCGATACCCCCCAGACGTATAGGGGGCATCTTCGAGGCCAACTGGATTGCCTCGTTCAGATCCTGAGCCTCGATCAGAATGAAGCCGCCTATCTGTTCGTTGGTCTCGGCAAAAGGCCCATCGGTAATGGACACTTTTCCGTTGCGAATTCGCACTGTTGTTGCCGCGTGAACGGATTCCAGAGCCTGAGCCGCTATAAAGTGGCCGCTTTTTCGGAGCGCATCGTCATGGGCCAGACTTTCGTCATCCAGGGCTTGCGACTCGCTCGCTGACAGCGCCTCCAGTTTTTTCTCATCATAGAAAACCATGCACAGATACTTCATTGCTCTCTCCTGAACGGTGCCATATTGCCCCGTACACGAGATAGTCTTCCAGGAGGTCCCCAAATGGACAATCATTTTGAGAATTTTCGACGACTGCCCCGAAAGGCGGTCATAAGCGGCCAACCTCCGGCTTATCAGTAAGCAAGAAGTCAAACTGGATTCTCCGTCTGCTCCGTTGTTGCCAAATCGCCATTGTATGAACTGAGCTGAACGCGGAACTTGCGAATGGATCTACCGATCAGTAAGTCTGTTTGCACATTCCTCCCAGATAACGCGCGCAAGCCGGAAGTTGGTCGTGTGTAGAGCTCGTCCGGCCCAATTGACGGATTGCCGACAGTCCACTCACAGTTCGAGAGAAGCTACTCTTAAGGACTATTGCCATCGAGAGGTAAACATCGTGAAAGCTTGGGCGTGGCGCAAGATAGCTGCCGGCGTGGGCTGGTCGTTGATTCTTTTGGGGTTGGCGCCTTCTGCGCACTTGTGCTGGTGGGGCGTTACCCACAATCCGCGCCCGGTTAGCATGCCGGTTCCGCTCACACCCGGCGAATATTCATCGCCTTTCTTCAACACTGAGCCGAACGAGAATTACCGAATCGACATCGAGTGGGATGCTCTCGGCGCAGATTGGAAAGCTCTAGACATGGATTGGCGAATCGTGGATGACAGCGGTGCTTTACTCCAACAGGGAAGCTATAACTATCGATTACGCGGCAACACCGCGGCACTCGGCCAGTACCATTCATCGCGACGACTGCGCCAACGGGTCATGATCAGAAATCTTCACGACGCCCAAGGGCTGGACTTAGCCCATCCAAAACTGGAGATCAGCGTGCCAGAGAGGGGCCTGGAAATGGCATATGGAGCCATTTATCCCATTAAGCTCGCGTTCATGCTGGCGGCCCCGGGCATGCTCATTCTGCTGTTCCTTTTCATCGCTCCCGCGATTCGTTCTAATGCTCTTCGCGGCGGTCTTATTCGGCGGCCGTAGGCGATTCAGTTCCCGAATCACGGGCTATCCGGAAACAACTTCCCGTTCAGGTTTCTTCGAAAGTCAGCTCGACTGGTTCTGGGATCAGGAGGCAGCCGCGATTCGCGGTGAACGTCGCCGTCTCGACATCCAGCAATCCGAGGTGAAGTCCTCCAAAGTAAACCTGGAACGCGTCCGCTGATGTTGGAAGCAAGCCAACTCGCTCGCGCCTGAGTACCTCTGTGATGAATACTTCTTTGCTCCTCCATCGGATCGTGCCATTGTTGCGCACCGGGCGGACAATATGGTGGTCGTCATATCTGATCTCGTCAAGTGATTCTGGAAAAAGTCAGGCACTTGGGTGATAGAAGGAAGCAGGTGTTTGCGTCCTGAGCGCCTGGTGCGGGGGGTGCTCGTTGAAACAATGCTGGAATGCCATGAAGCGCTCACGCTGGATCGCTAAGCTGGGGACGGGTGGCGAGGCCGTGTCCTCTTTCAATGTTCGATGCATCCTTTCGTGCCTCCCATTCTGCGTCGGCTTGCTTGGCTCTATCCTCTCGTGCACGATTCCGAGCCGCATCCACTTGATCGAAAGCTTGCTGATCCCCAAACCGCTGATCGAACTGAAAGGCGTTCCGTTGTCAGTGCGAATGCGTTCAGGAAGGCCATGTTCTTTCATCAACTCGTCACACACTCGATCTACTTCCTGGTGATTTAGGTTATTGATCGCCTGACAATAAAGCACGAAACGGCTAAAGCCGTCGGTTACGGTGAATGTGTCACAACGTTCTCCGGTACCACATTCAAAGCTACCCTTGAAATCCATGCACCAAACCTGATTAGGTCTCGTTGCTGGAATCAAAGGCTGCATGTAAGGCACCGTGCGGCGCTTTCGAGGAACCCTGACCAGTCCCGCTGCTGCGATTGTGCGATGAATCGTACTCGCAGCCGGCCAACACTGCGTGCAGTCCATGCGCTGAAGCCGTGCCCGAACTTTTCTTGCACCCCACGTCGGATGCTGTTGCCTCATTGTGAGAATGCGTTCTTGTGTTGATTCCGGAACTGCATTTGCATGGGTGTGAGGACCTCGGCTTAGGTCCAGAAGTCCTGCAGCTCCGTTGACCTGATATCGCTTTTTCCACTTGTACCCAGTCTTCCGCGAAATTCCGAAACGACCGCATAGATCGACCATCGTTTCTTCGCCTGACAGCACTTCAGCGACGAACTTGAGGCGCTCATCGACTACTCCGGTCTCTTTCCAGGGCATTGACGCATTCTCCAATTGACGGAGCTAATCGTTACCCCTGTTTTCGGTTCGAACTGTTACCGATGTTCCCGGGCCATACAAAAGAGCCTTATTCCCCACCTGCGCCTTCAAGTCAACTTGAACGAAGCCCAAGCGGCAGACGTTGCACGTGGGCGTCTTGAGCGGCAGTGCAGAAATTGGGATAAGGTCGGGTCACAAAGAGGTCCCTGTGACGTTCCGCACGAGGGGACCTAGCCCCGGGCCGATTGGGTTCGGTTCCGCAGAACCAAGCTGCGCGGCAGTTCGTTCGGTAATTGGGTTTGCCGCGGCGCCTACCTCACAAGCTGCGGAGTGAGAGCACTCGTACGTTTATTCTGTCAGGAACGCTGTCGTCTTCACGCCCGAGATGTCGAAGCTTCTACGGCACCGCTTGCAAGACGCCTTGTCCTCCAGCAAAACCATGTAACTCGCAGCCTTCCCAAACTTGGCCCGGTCACGCTCGTCGGCTTGCCGGGGAAGTTTGTCCAGCTTGCGCCGCACCAGCCAGCGTAGATCGTACGTCTCGGCCGTCTTGCAAAAAGGGCAGTTCAGCGTGGCTTGCTTGCTGACTTCCGACTCACGATAAAACGCGCGCTCATCCACCGTAACGAATTTATCAAAGAGCTCTAACGATTTGAAAAGCGAAAGTCGGAAACGGCCACTTCGTCGTTGCCCGGGATGAACAGACCCACTCGTCCCTGGGTGAAATCACGACCCGGGCTGGTGACCGCACCAACATCGCTCCAGCCGCTCTCGGGCGTCTTCACCCGGGCGTCGATCGATTTCGCCCGCACCGCCAGATCCACCTGAACCCATTGGTCCGAATCCACATTGAAAGGCACTCGATTCACCTCCGTTGCCTTCCCGTCCCGAACCTCGCGAACGGAGGCGTGCTTGCCGTCCAGCGTGAAGAGGATGTAGTTCTGACTGTCCTGGTATCCGGCGTACCACTGCAGTTTTCCATGCTTGAAAAAGCCCCCCACTCGGGCTTGCGCCTGGAAGCTGTAGCGGCCCGGAACTCGCGGCGTGTGATACGGCACGAATCCTAGGCCGTTGCCCTTGCGCACTTGTTCGCCCGGAATTTCCATGCCGCTGTTAGCCGGATTGCTGCCCCCCGCCGGGGCTGCAGCCGTCCCTGTATCGGCAGCGGCAGTCGCTGGCAGCGGCGTAGCCTTGTTATCTGTCACCACCCTATCCAGAACCACATCCGCCCCCGACAAAACGGCCACGTCGCCCGTCCGGAACGTGCGCTCAAACCGCTTCGGCAGCGCCTGATCACGCCGCAGTTCCACAACGTGATCGCCCGGCTTCACGTTCGAGATATGCGCGTTCCCATCAGCCCCAATCACGGCGGCAAAGTCTTTGTCGATGTAAACCATCGTTCCCGCCAGAGCACCCTCAATGTCGAGCGTGGCAATCTCCGGCGCAGGCTGCAAGCGGAACTGAACTGGAGCTTCCTCCGCCTTCTTCACTTCCACGCTCTGGGGCGGTGGATCGATGAACCCCGCCTTGTGGACGCGGATCGTGTATGGGCCCACCTTCAAAGGAATACGCACTTGCCCGCGCTCCGTCTTTCGGCGATACGGCTTCTCGTCTATGTAAACATCCACCCCATCTTGCCCCGTGATCACCACGACCGTTCCGGCGTTCGGATCGGACTTCACATAAACGGTCAGTGCCGGCGCTGCCGTATACGTTAAAACAAACCTCTGCCGGTCTTTGTTATCGGTGACCTCCAGATTATGGTCCGCCTTGCCCAGGTTGTCGAGGGTTAACCCGTCCACACCCACTTCACCTGCCGGTTTACCATCGAGCAAAACCTGCGAGTGTTCCGCGTTAGTGATCAGTCGCCCTTGCCCGTCCTGTGCGGAAATGAGCACTGCCATGGCATTCGATGTGGAAGGAAGACCGATTACCCGCGGAGGCAGCTTTTCGGCAATATCGAAGCTGAAGGCCGCGTTGCCGCTGCGTCCCGTTACTTTGAGAGAATGCTGGCCCGGCTGTAGGTTGTCCAGCACGATCTCACCATCCTTCAAGTCCTGGGCCTGGCCATCGTCCACGGAAACCGTACCGGGTATCAAATCGGTGTAAAGCCGCACCGTGGGGTTCGTCGAAATCGCAGGCGTTGTGTTCAATGCCTTCTGCACAGCAGTTCCAGTAGGTGACGCGCTGGGCGCAGTTTGCTGGTGCGTGGCGTCTTCTTGCGCGAAATTAAGCTTGCGTGCCGTCTGCACCAAATAGAAGAAGCCTGCAAATACAATGGCCGTGAAAAACAGCCCAAGGTACACTGCTTTCTGCCAAGTCTTAGGGTCCAGCCGTTCCACGTCCGGCGGTATCTCTGCCGCATCGCTGGGAGTATCGGCTACCGCCTCAGCGCCGTTACCAGACCTGGACGACGAAGCCTCAGACCGTTCACGCAGCAGCCGGCCCCGTCCGATAATCTCTTCCTGCACCTCTGCAATGACAAGCTGCAAGTCGAAATCATCGACGTAAGCACGCCGAAGCGTCTGTATCCGGTCGAAATAATGACGAAGCTGGTCAAGCGACGACGATTGTCGCGCTTCGGACTGAATCTGTCTCAACTCGTCTAGAGAAGAGAATGTTTGTCGAGAACGATCCACCGAAGAAAAAGAGTGCTCTCCTTGGGGGATTATAGCGATATGGGCGCGCTTACTCAGCCCGATGCGCGTAGTTCAGTTCGTAAAAGTGGCGATATTCGCCGCTTTTCACGCGTTGTACCCACGCATTGTTGGAACGGTACCAATCGATTGTGGCGTTCAGCCCGCGACTAAAATCCATCCGCGGCGCCCAGCCTGTTTGGCGCGTCAGTTTTTCGCTGGTGAGCGCATAGCGCCGGTCATGTCCAGGCCGGTCCTGTACACGAGTGATCAGCGATTCCGGCTTGTTCGTCCCCTTCAGAATGCGATGAATCACTTCGAGATTCGGAAGCGAACAGTTGCCGCCGATGTTGTAAACTTCGCCCGGCTCGCCTTTCTCCAGAACGGAAAGGATGGCGCGGCAATGATCCTCGACGTAAAGCCAGTCGCGCACCTGCTGCCCGTCGCCGTAAACCGGAAGAGCTTTCTCTTCTAGCGCGTTCGAGATCATCAGCGGGATCAGCTTCTCTGGGAACTGATACGGGCCGTAGTTATTCGAAGCGCGCGTAACCGACACGTTCAAGTTATAGGTCGTGTGATAAGACAACGCCAACAGATCGGAACCTGCCTTCGATGCCGAGTACGGGCTGCTGGCTCGCAACGGATAGCTCTCGTCGGCTTCGTGCGGAGCATCGATGCTGCCGTACACCTCGTCGGTCGAGACATGAATGAAGCGCGCAATCTTGTTCCGCCGCGCCGCTTCAAGCAATGTGAAAGTGCCATTGAAGTTCGTCTGAATCACGGGCGCGGGCGAATGAATGCTCCGGTCCACATGCGACTCGGCTGCGAAATGGACCACCGCGTCAGGAGATTCGTCTTCGAACAATCGTTCCACCGCTTCCTTGTCTGCGATGTCGGCTTGCACGAATTTGTAGCCCGCTTGATCTGCCACAGGCTCGACGTTGTCCAGATTGCCGGCATAGGTCAGCTTGTCCAGGTTGATAACCTGTTCGGCCCAACGCTCCTTCATGGCCAGGCGCACAAAGCAGGACCCAATGAATCCGGCGCCACCCGTTACCACCAGCTTCATTTGTGTTGTAACTCCCAGTCGTAGCCGATCGCGCTGTCGTTATAGGCGATACGCCCCTCATCCTTGGGATCGTAGGTACGGTTGGTTAGGTAAATCAGGACGGAAGGCTGCTCGCCAATCACCTTATAGCCGTGCGCAACACCGGGCGGAATGAGTAACTGCCAGGGCCGTAACGCGCCCACGTACAAAGTGTTCTTAAGCCCGAACGTGGCTGACCCGGGCCGAAGGTCGACCAGCGCCACTTGCAACAGTCCGGCTGCCGGTACCCAAAAGTCGGTTTGAAATTTATGGTAGTGAAACGCCTTGATAATGCCGGGGTAGTTCAATGCTGACGAGACCTGCGTTGAACCAGCCGGAAATTCCGCCACCATGCCCTGGGTCAGGCGAGCGACCTCCAGGAAATAACCGCGATCATCAGGCCACACTGCAAAGGCTTGTACCCGGACGTTAGCGATCAGATCGCTACTGGTAGGCGATAAAATCACCTTCCCAATACCCGGCTCGCATGTAGGAATGGTGATAGCGGCGCCCGCTTCCAATGCCCCTGGAATGGCCGCGCTCACCGGCCGTCGCCGCCCATCGTCGTCGGCTTTAGACCGTGCTTCTGTCTTGTTTCGTATACCAAATTCGCGGCTCTCATCAGCGACTCGAAAGTGCCCGCATCAGTCCACCAGCCCTCCAGGTAATTAAAGGTCATGGTGCCTTCCTGTATGTACGCATTGTTCACATCGGTGATCTCCAGTTCTCCGCGCGCGGATGGCTTCAGCGTGCGGGTCTTGTCGAACACAGTTTCGTCGAACATGTAGATGCCGGTGACGGCGTAGTTTGACTTGGGGGACGCCGGCTTTTCTTCGATACTAACGATGCGGTCGCCCTGTATCTCCGCCACCCCGAAGCGCTCGGCATCGTGAACTTCCTTGAGCAGGATTTTTGCTCCTCGCTCCTGGCGATCAAAATCCTGAACAGCCTGTTTAATCGACCCTTCGATGATGTTGTCTCCCAGGACCACACAGACTTTCGATTTCTCCGCAAAATGTTCGGCTAACGCCAGTGCTTCGGCGATGCCGCCTTCGCCTTCCTGGTACGTGTAATTGATGTGTTTCAGCCCGAACTCTTTGCCGTTCGCCAACAAACGAAGGAAGTCGCCCGAATTGCGCCCACCAGTAACTATCAGGAGGTCTTCAATTCCAGCTTCCACAAGCGCCTGGATCGGGTAATAGATCATCGGCTTGTCGAAGATAGGAAGTAGATGCTTGTTGGTGATTTTTGTCAGAGGAAACAGGCGGCTGCCCGTCCCTCCGGCCAAAACAATGCCCTTCATAAAACCTTGATGTTAACAGGTGATGCCGTATTACTCATCGAGGTCGAGTTTGGATTGCGGATCGGGCTGCGCCGCGCGCGGAGCTCTCCCTCGGGACCGCCGGCCGAGCTGGCGAACAATCAACAGCACGACCGCCAGCCCCACTGCCGCCCGGGAGAGAAAAACCCGCGGAGCTGAGCTGTTCATCCCAATGATCAACAGAACCACCGCGAGCAGGGCTACACCGGCAGTGCCCATCGTCATGGCCGACCGCCTGGCAGAGCCTCGTTGTTGTTCGGCGCGCTGTTCGTACTTGTTCATAGCAGGCCGCTTCCTAACTTATATCAATCCATTTGACACGGGCAACCTAACGGCGCTCACAGAACACGCACCATTCCACGCCTGCTAGTGCCGCTCGGCCAGGCATTACCACGCCATAAACAGGTTGGTAATCCGCGTTCGAGAGATTCGTCAACCGCACGTAGGGATGAAGCGGCGATCTCGTCCACGCGCCGTAAGCATCCACCAGAACGTAGGCGTTCCGTTGGTACTGATTCGTTATGCCGGTACGTATGCGTGCGATCCAGCCGGCGCGGGAGGTTCGTTGCCACGCGATCACCGCCTGCTGTGTCGGGAAGTTGAAGACGTACTTCGACTGATAGCCGTCTAGAGCTCCCTGAGCGCCGTGCAGCCCCGTGTACTCGATCTCGGCGGTTTGCGATTTGGGCAGCGACCATACAACAGAAGCTTCCCAGCCCGTCAAGGTCAAACGGGCGAAGTTCATCGCCTGCCAGATGCTTGATGAGTTGGCGCGGATGTAATCGATGTCATTCGTTTCGTGGCGCGTAAATACGCTGAAGGAACCGCGTACGTGATTCGCCGGATGCCAATCGAGACCGGCTTCGTAGTTCATGGACTTCTCTGGCTTCAGGTTGGGATTACCGACGTTGGCCGGATCGTGATAGTAGAGGTCCGTGTAGTTTGGCAGGCGAAAAGCGCGGCTTACGGAGGCGCGCAGCTTGGCTTTCCGAGTCAGCCAGTATCCCGCGCTCAGGGCAGGCACGGCGATGGCTTGCGCCTGGCGGTAGAACTCTTCGCGCAGACCGGCGCTCAGGGATAAGCGGCGCCAGGAACGGACATCCAGATCGCCATAGATGGCGCCTTGTTTGCGCGAGTGAACGCCCAGGTTGTTGCTCGCCACGTGATCGGCCAAGGCTTCTGCTCCGTAATAGATCCCAAGCTTCTGTCCGATGGAATCGTGGCGCCGCAAGGCGATGTCCCAGGTGTCGTCAATGTGCCGGTTGGTATAGAACGCCGGGTCATCGCGCAGAAGTTCATACAAATCGGTATGACGACGGTAGCCGAGCGAGAACACCGTCTTCTTGCCGAGGTCTTGTGACAAAGTCGCAAGCCACGTCTTCGTTCGTTCCCAGGAATTGAAGTTGCCGTAAAATTGATCCGCGCCGAACGGACGATCCAACAGCGAAAGAACCGCGCGTGTCAAACCGATTTTTGTTTTCACCCACGGCTCGGCCGCGAGTGCCAGGTTGCGGTACTCGCGATCGTCGCGGAAGCCGTCAGATAGCTCGCGTTCGAACGAGAGACGTTGCGATAACCAGGCTCGGCTGAAAGCCAGAAATCCGCTCTCTTCGTTCGTGCCGAAGCTTCCGTACCCGCCGCGGACGCGCATCTCCAACGCTTGAGAATCACTAATGGGCCGGGTGACAATGTTGACTACGCCGGCAACTGCTTCTGAGCCGTAGAGTGTCGAGCCGGAGCCGCGCAGAATCTCCACCCGGTCCACCGCATCGAGCGGGACAGGGATGTCCAGGTTGTGATGGGCCGATTGCGCGTCGCTCAACCGGATCCCGTTCAGAAGAACCAAGGTCTGCTCGAAATTGCCGCCTCGGATGGACAGATCGCCTTGCACACCGTTCGCTGCCCGGCCCTGCACTTGGACAGAAGAGTCGAGATCAAAGGCGTCCGTAAGACTTCCAAACAGCAGGAACGAATCGCGCAGCGAATAGGCGTTGACCGATCGATCCACTTCCTCTAGCGGTACCGGGTCCCACGAACCGGTGACGATGACGGTCTGCCGCCCCGGCGTTGGGCTAGCGATCTTCGCATCTGGCTGTTTCTGCGTCTGAGGAGTGGGTGTCTGCTGAGCAAGAAGCGGACAGAGGGCGAGTGGCAAAAGGCACAGACTCAATCGAAGCGGTTTCTGCATTGGAAGCCTTCAGGATAAAGGTCGAGACGGCGGCGAGTTCAGGAGGAATGATTACTCCGTCGTCTGGGGAGAAGTAATGCTGCTGCAATGTCGGGGTATCACCAAAACTTTAACCATTCTGTAACCTAGCTGTAATGAGCATCCGGTTAATCTGTTTTTGGATAGGTGATCCTGTATGAGAAAGATTGCTCTTATCGAAGATGATGCGGATCTGTACGCGCTAGTGAAGTACAACCTGGAGAAGGAAGGCTTTGCGGTGATTGGTGCACAGACCGGCCGCGGTGTGATTGATTTGTGCCGTCGCGAGCGTCCAGACCTGGTCTTACTCGACATCATGTTGCCCGACTCCGACGGTCTGGAGATTTGCAAAGGGATTCGCCAACATCCGGAGCTAGCGCACGTTCCGGTTATTTTTCTCACCGCCCGTGCTTCTGAGACGGACAGGATTGTCGGTCTTGAACTCGGCGCCAACGATTACATCGTAAAGCCATTCTTCGTAAGGGAACTGATTGCACGGATCAAGATTCAATTCCGCGGGCAAACGAGTGCGACACGCGTACTAAAGGCGGCCACTTTGGAACTGGACCGCAGCCGCTGCGAGGCGCGCCTCGATAACAGTCTGCTTACCCTGACGGCGACTGAGTTTCGGCTGCTGGAGTTTCTCATGAGCCGCCCTGGCGTGGTCTTCAGCCGGGAGCAGCTACTCGACGCGGTGTGGGGTCATGACCGCGCCGTCACCGACCGAACGGTGGACGTTTACATATTGCGCTTGCGTCAGAAGATTGAGTCAGACCCCACCAATCCGCTCTTGATCCGGTCCGTCCGGGGATTTGGCTATAGCTTCAACAGCACTCCGCAACCGGAAGAGACGCAGCAGCCGAGTACTGCCGCCGCAGCTGCCGCATCTCACTAGGCAGTCCACTTAACGCACCGCAAAACCTGAGACAGCTTCGACGGCCTCTTCGCCTTCTTCCACGCTTCGCACTTCCGCCATGCGCGGTCCTAAGTGGAGAGCGGCGGCGAGGTCGCTGAGGCGGTCCTCGGTCCCGACCGCGTAGACTTCCACCCGGCCGTCTTCGGTATTCCGCGCCCAACCTGACAAGCCGAGAGCGGCCGCCTTGTGTTGCACGAAGATACGGAAGCCCACTCCCTGGACGGTTCCGCCGATAAACCAACGCTTCGCAAGCTTTGGGCCCATATAGGCCATTCTGCGCTAAGCACCCCGTTCTTATCTCCTCGCCAATCGCCCGAGCTGAATTTGGGACGAGATCGGACGTCTCCAAATCCACAATGACAAGTTTGATGAATCTGATTTCTTTCTTGTGGTTTCAATTACTTCGGGCGGAACGGGCTTGCGGAAGCAGCCAATCTGAGAAGCTTGCTTCACAGACCGAATCTGGTGTTGTACTGCATTGGCGGGCTGATTAATTAGTTGCTCTCTAAAATTTAGAGGGAATGTCTCTTGCTTTACAAAGGAGGGTAAATGCTGGCGTGTACATGGGCGCACTCCGTTGAAGCCCCGCTGAGGTTTGCTCAGCTTTCCTGCGGCTTCGTGGCCGATCTATTTACATTCGGCGGCTCGGTAATTCTGGCACGGGAAGCACTCGCGAAGAAGACAGACAAAAAGCGGCTAGAAAGCTTGAGGAATGGGATTGAGGTTCTGCTGACCCTGGGCAAACCCAAGATCGACGGTGAACTGGTAAGTGACAATTCTTATGCGGACTTATCAGAACTGCGGAGGACTGTCCGCCGGGCGCGCCTGGGTGTAATCTTTTTGACCTTCGGATTTTTCCTACAGTTGGTCACCCGTGCCCTCGATATTGCCAGGGAATTAGGTTAAAGCGATGAGCTTCTCTTGTAAGCTATTAATAAGTTCGATGAGGCAGGTATATGGCGGAACTATTTCGATTGCGAATCGCCTCTGAACACGTGGTGATTCCGTCACGGCTGATGAGCCGCTTAGGGCTTAGCGATGGGGACGAACTAGAGTTTCTCATTGAGGATGACGATAGTTTAAAGGTGGAAACCAAAAAGGGAATAAGGCGGGTGGCGCCTTCATCGGCGGAAGTAAAAGAGTTGGAACGCTCTGAAAAGAAGATCGTCTCCAGCGACGTGGTGGATAGTCTCTTCTCTAAAATCGAGGCGGCGGCCATTGCAAAAGACGCTCGCCGTAAGGCGAATTCGGCTACATCGGTATAGACCGGGCAATGGAAGTCGGCGCAGCGCCTGCCTATCGGTTCGAGTACCAAGCCACTGCGGACTTCGCGGCTAAACTGGGTGAGCTCGTTACAGCAGAGCTCGAGGCAGCCAATCAGATTGCGAATTTGATGAAGAGGGTTTTGCGAAATCCTTACGACCCTTCGTTGGTACGTCGATGTTGGTGGGTGAGCGATGACAATCGCCGATTCAGTGACAGGGTGGGACAGTATTTCCTCTGGTGGAAGGTGGCTTGCCGTAAACCACTTTCGGTTGTTGATACAGACTGGGAGATCACGTTCAGCAAAATCACAGCTGCTTCAGGATGATGACTCTTCGAGTTTTGCAAAACTGGAAGTAGACCATGGCATTTCCCGTTCAGCGCATGCGGCGCTTGCGTTCCTCTGAGTCCATTCGCAAGCTGGTGCGTGAGACTCAGTTGCAGCCTTCGCAATTTGTGCTTCCCTATTTTGTCTGTCCTGGCGAGGGAGTTCGAAAAGAGATCGGCTCCATGCCGGGCAACGCGCAGCTCTCGATCGACAATCTCGTCCGGGAAGCGGAAGAGTGCAAGTCCCTTGGTCTCGGCGGAGTCATTCTTTTCGGCATCCCGGAAGAGAAGGATGAACTGGCTTCAGGCGCTTACGCCGAAGCTGGAATTACTCAGCGTGCCATTCGCGCTTTAAAGCAGAACGTTCCCGGGTTGCTGGTCATGACGGACGTTTGCAATTGCGAGTACACGAGCCATGGCCATTGCGGGTTCGTAAAGAACGGGGATGTAGATGGCCGCGTGGAGAATGACGTCACGCTCGAGTGGCTGGCTAAGACGGCGGTTTCTCACGCCGCCGCTGGTGCGGACATAGTTGCTCCCAGTGACATGATGGATGGTCGCGTCAATGCCATTCGAAGCGCTCTCGACAAAGCGGGATACAGCAACACGCCGATCGTTTCTTACGCCGTTAAATATGCTTCCGTGTTCTACGGCCCTTTTCGCGAGGCCGCTGAATCCGCGCCGCAGTTCGGAGACCGGCGGAGTTACCAAATGGACCCGGCGAACGCGCGCGAGGCTATGCGAGAGATCGCGCTTGATTTAGAAGAAGGCGCCGACATGATCATGGTGAAACCGGCGATGGCCTATCTGGATATCATCCGTGATGCGCGCCGGGAGTTTGATGTCCCGCTCGGCGCGTATCAGGTCAGTGGCGAGTTCAGCATGATCATGGCCGCTGCTGAAAAGGGATGGCTTGATTTGGATAGAACTATCCTCGAGTCGTTAACCGGCATTCGCCGCGCGGGCGCGGATTTCGTTCTAACTTACTTTGCGAAGAGAGCGGCCAGGCTGCTCGCCTAACCAAAGAGTCTACGGTTGCGGCAATCGTCCGGATAAGTAAACTCGCTCAGGCTGTGCGCGACGCCCACCGGCGCCTTGCGTACGCACGATGTGAACTGCCACGGGTTGTCCTGGTTTGAGCGCGGATTGTAGCTTCATCACATCGTCTGGCGAGGCAACGATTTGCCGGTTGATCGAGAGGATGACATCCCCTTCGGCCAGGCCGATGTCGTCCGCAAAGGAGCCAGGATCGACGGAGACAACCTTCACTCCATCCTTGCTTTCGATTCCAAAGTCCTGGCGCTCCTTCTGAGTCAGGCGCATGATGGTAATTCCGAAGCGCGCGGGCGCAAGCGATTTCGCAATCGGCGCATTTTCGGGCCGGTTCTCCCCCACCTGGGGCTCATCGTGCCAGACTACCGATCGCTCCCCGATGTTGACCTTGAAGTCGAGTCGCTTACCCTCACGATCGATGGTCAGCAAAGCGGTGGAATGAATTGGCAAATCGGCAACTTTGTTGACCAGTTCCTGTCCGTCCTTCACCGGCTTGTCGTTGATGCCGACAATCACGTCGTCGGCTTTTAAGCCGGCCTTGCCGGCAGGACCGGTGGCGGAAACGCTTTCTACCAGAACCCCGTGGTCCAGGCCAAAGGCTTCGAGAGTGTCGGCCTGGCTGCCATTGTGGGTCCACTTGATGCCGATCGATCCGCGCACCACCCGCCCCTCGCGAATGATGTCGTTGTAAACCTTAACGGCTATGTTTGAGGGCAATGCAAAACCGATGCCTTCGTATGAGCCGCTGCGCGTGGCAATCATGGTGTTCACGCCGATCACTTCGCCGCGAATGTTAAGCAGTGGTCCGCCGCTGTTGCCAGGGTTGATAGCTGCATCCGTCTGCAGGAAATTTTGGAATTCGTTGGCTCCCGGCAAATCGCGGCTGGTGCGCTCCGCGCTGACAATGCCGGCGGTGACGGTCGCCTGAAGCCCAAAGGGGGAACCGATGGCAATCACCCAATCGCCAACCTGCACGCTATCGGAGTTTCCAATTTGCACCGGCACTAGCGGTTCCTTCGTTTCAATCTTCAGAACGGCGAGATCGGTCTCGGAGTCATAGCCCACGACGCGGCCCTTGTACTCCTGGTCAGCGCCATTCAGCCTCACCTTGATACGATCGGCTTTCTCCACAACGTGGTGGTTCGTGATGATGTACCCGTTCTTATCCACAATGAAGCCAGTGCCTGAGCCTTCGGTGCGGAAAGAGCGCGGTTCCTGGCTGCCGAAGAACTTCTTGAACATGTCGGAGGGATCTTGCCCCTTAGGGGCAGGCGTCTCGCTGTTGTCGTCCTCTTCGGAATCTTCCTTATGCTTGGGGTGCTTGCCGGGCTTCGGAAGGTAGTCGGACTCGATGTATACCACCGAGGGTTCAACCCGCTTGGTCAGCTTCGTGAATTCGTTCGCAATGGGAACAGCTTCGGGAAGAGTGAGCGGCGTGGCGTCGGCGGCTTGAGGTGAGGATACCTGCCGATTCGCCTTCACACCGGTGTTTATGACCGTGCCGATGATTATGCCTATAACGAGAGTGAACAGCAGTAGCACAAAGCTCAGCAGCTTTTGGTGCTTCATCTTCTGAAGGAACGGCATGGGCAGGGACCTTTTCGCGAGCGGTACTTATCATTATAGAGAAATTACGCGCGCCCTCATCGGAAAGCTCATGATCGGCTTGGCGCAGCTAATTGAAGGCGAGTGCGCTGGGCTGCGGCGTGGCGCCGGGCTTAATTCATCCGATGTCACGCACGGCGCATGGGTTTCAACTCGACGGCTAAAATGCCGCCCAGGATCAGCGCGCCCCCTGAGACGGCGGCAAAGGTGAGTTTTTCACCTCCTACAGAGACAGCGGTGACCAGGGCGAAAACGGGTTCGAGTGCAAAGATAAGGGCTGTGCGCGTGGGCGTCGTATATTGCTGTCCCCAAGTTTGCAGGGCGAATGCTAGCGCGGTAGCGAAGATGGCGGTAAGCAGAATCGCGAAAATGACATTGCCATTCCATGTAGCAACCGGCCTTTCGATGGCGAGTGAGATTGTCGATAGCACTGCCGCGCAAGCGATCTGGCCGAGCGCTACCGCCTCAAACCGTTCGCGTTGCGAGAAATAGCCGAGCACCAGCAGGTGAAAAGCAAAGGCGACTGCGCAACCAATAGTCAGCAGATCGCCGCGGTTGAGCTGAAGTCCGCGATGGAGGGAAGGCACAGTAAGCAGCGCCATGCCGGAGGTGGCTATGGATATGCCTACCAACTCAGAAAGCTGCGGCCAACGCCGGTAGACGGCGGCACTGATCAGCGGTACCAGAACGATGTACAGGCCGGTCAAGAAGCCCGAATTCCCCGCAGTCGTATACTTCAGGCCCATGGTCTGGAGAACGTAACCGAGCCAAAGAAAGAGGCCCGCGATGGCGCCGCCCTTCAATCCGCGCGAAACCCGCCGGCGGCCCGCCCGGCGAAACGCGGGCAGAAACATCAACAGCAGGCATACACTGGCAACGGAGAAGCGAAGCGCCAGGAAGTAGAGAGTGGAGATATCTGAGAGGGCGTGCTTGACCACTACAAAAGTGGTTCCCCAGACGAGGGCGACAACAGCGAGTGCGAGATCGGCTTGCCAGCGCGACGGTGTTGTCTTAGAAAGTTCTTCGGTAAGAGTGCCGCTCACGCTTCGCCGGGCAGAGCTTCTTTCGCGGCATGTTTGGTTTCGGCCAGTGCGGCGAGAACCAGCAGTATACGCCGCAGCCCCACCTCGCGACCGTCAGGCTGGAACCACTCCTGATGGGTATGGGCGCCGCCACCCTGGCCGCCCGCTCCGATAGACACCGCGGGAAGACCCATGGAAAGGGGAACGTTCGCATCGGTCGAAGCGCAGTCCACGCGCGAACGGATATTCAGGTAGGCATCGACCGCTTGGATGGTGCGCAGCAAGGGAGATTGTTCGGCAAGCCTGCCGCCCGGACGCGAGCCAAGCTCCTTGATTTTGGCGGAGAGGCGGCTGGCCCGCGCGGCACGGTTCTCCCGCTCCAGGCTCTGTTCAACGGCTGTACTCAGGAGAGTTGAAAAGTCGTCCAGAATGCCGGCTTGCTCAGAGCGAAGGTCAAGCTTCGCCCGTGCGCTGGATGGGATGGAGTTGATGCTGGTGCCGCCTTCGACAATTCCAAAGTTGAAGGAGCAGCGGCCTTTGCGGTCCGGCGAGGCAGTCCGCGCATTCGCCATCTGAATGAAGTGCGCTATGGCGTCGCTCACGGCGTGAACCGGGTTAGGGGTGCCATGATCGTTCCAGCTGTGGCCGCCGGGACCGGCAAAGCTAATTTCAAAGCGGCGGCTGGCCAGCGCTTGTGTGGTGATGTGATCGGTGGACGGCCCGTCAAGAACCAGAAACGCAGTGACACGCGTGAGTTGTGGCGACTGGCGGCAAAGGTACCGCATGCCGTTGAGGTTGCCTTCGCCCTCTTCGCCGACGTTTGCCACCAGCATGACCGATGCGGCCAAGTCATGCAGTTCAGGCGTTTCGGTCAGGACCCGTGCTAACGCGAGCAGCGCTGCCAGGCCGGACCCGTTATCGGCGGCGCCGGGACCAAACAGGCGTCCATCGGGGGTGTAGTAAACCTCCTCGGGGCGTCCAGGCGCAAAAACGGTATCGAGATGCGCCGACACCACTAACGATCCCTGACGCTCATCGCTGCCGAAGGTGGCCAGTACATTGCCGGCTCGGTCCAGTTTAGCGGTCCAACCCAGCGCTTCCAACTGGACGCGAAACCACTCAGCACGTTCTTTTTCGAAGAATGTCGCGGCGGGAATGCGGCAGAGTTGCAGGTGCTGGTCGCTGATCCACGTTCGCTCGCGCGCAAACCAACGCTGGGCGTTGAACAGAGCGGCGTCCTCGGCCAAATGAGCAATTCGGCGGTGATCGAGCGCACCGCGCGCGATCTGGGGCAGCGATTTTAATTGACTCGCCAATACTACCTTATGACTTGTAGTTTAGCTTGGCTGCGTGCCCGGTGCGCTGAAGCGCTAGCCACTTCGTCGCCGTTGAGACATCGGCTTGCGTGAGCGTGTGCCCGGCCCGTTCCCAGTGCAGGGTCACTTCCGCGCCGGCGGATCTGAAAATCGCGGCGAGTTGCTCCGGCTGGCCGATGGGCACAATCGGGTCGAGTTGGCCGCTCAGTAGCAGTACGGACTTGCCCTTAAGGCCCGGAAGGGTGTCCGGAACGAAGGGCGCCATGGCGCGGATGAAGATGGCGGCGGCAAGCGTTTGGGGGAAGCTCAACAGCAGGCTGGCGGCAATGTTAGCGCCGTTTGAAAAGCCTACCGCGATCAAACGGTCGAGTGGAAAGCCATACTTGTTTGCCGCTGCCTCTAAAAAGCGCGCCAGCTCCGATGTGCGTTGGGCAAGGTCGTCCAGATCGAAAACGCCTTCGGCCAAGCGCCGGAAAAAGCGCGGCATGCCGTTCTCTAAAACCTTGCCCCGCGGACTGAGAAGGGATGATCCTGGAGCGATTGTTTGGCCCAGTGAGATCAGATCGTTCTCGTCGCCTCCGGTGCCGTGCAGGAGCAACAGGGTGGGCGCGAGCGGATCCGTTCCGGTTTCAAAGCGATGGCTGAATCCTAGATCGGGGGCGGCTTTCATGCTGATGAAACCTGACTCGAAACCTGAGGAAAGTGGAGCGGCCGGAGGCTGCTCTCGAGTCGTGCCCGCAAGGATTCATAGTCCGCCGGAAGCGCTAAGTTCTTTCCAAGCTGCTCCTCACTCTCATCGACAGTCATGCCGGGGCCGTCTGTTGCAATTTCAAATAGCACGCCGCCGAGTTCGCGGAAGTAAATGGAATGAAAATATTTTCTGTCCATCACCGGCGAAACGTGCAGCCCTAGCTGGGTCAGCTTTTTAAGCCATTCGTTCTGCGAAGCATCGTCATCGGTGCGGAAGGCCACGTGGTGAATGGAGCCTGCACCCATGCGCCCGCCAGTACCCGGCGGCGGAGGCTGAACGTCGATGACACCTCTGAACGGGGGTTCGCCGACCTCAAAACGGTGAACGTTATCTTCAATGCCCCGGTCTTGAAAGCCCAGCTCATCGGTGTACAGGGCGCCCGAAACAGCTGGATCCCGAAGGGCCAGCGTCACGGAAGAAATGGCCTTGATCGATTGCTGTTCGGCGATCCCGCCGCCAGCCCAGTAGGCGGTCTTCCGCTCGTCCGCGGACTCGATTAATTCCACCTGCATGCCGTCTGGATCACGAAATGAAAGTACATTCGCAGCGAACACGCGCTTGCTCTCGGTAGCGACGGCAGCTGCTGTCAAGCGCTTCGTCCACCAGTCGAGTGAGCCCGCCGGCACTTCAAATGCCAGCGTAACGGGCTCACCGGCGCCAGCCTGCCCGCGAGGCGCATCGGGCCACGCGAAGAAGGTCAGCAGCGTTCCCGGCGCGCCCAAACGGTCGCCATAATAGAGGTGATAGCTGCCTGGGTCGTCGAAGTTGACGGTCTTCTTCACCAGCCGCAGCCCAAGCAGCCCGGCGTAGAAATTGAGGTTGAGCTGCGGGTCTCCGCAAACGGCGGTGACGTGATGAAGACCCCTAAGCGCTGTCATTAGTACTAACCTAATCCTTCAGATGCGGGGACGATCCAATGAGGTGCAGCGGCTTAGGATTCAAAGAAACATGCGCGACGCTAAGCCCCGGCGCTGCGTCTATACTGGGTGAGAGCCCCAAGCACCATGAATACGTACGCGAAGTTCGGGATTTTGATGGTCCTAATTGTTGGATCTTTGGTTTGGCTAGCCGCGGGGGGGATCAGCGACACGAAGACCTACTACAAAACCATTCCGGAGCTAGACCAGATGGGCAGCGCCGCGCATGGGCAGCGGCTTCGGGTAGGCGGCGACGTACAGCCCGGTTCGATCATCAAGAAAGGGCCGCAGGTTGCCTTCGTTCTGCATCAGGGCGCCCGCACCTTGAACGTCGTTTACGCGGGAACAGATCCGCTTCCGGATACCTTCAAAGACAATGCCCAGGCGCTCGCGGATGGAAGGCTCGGTCCGGATGGCGTGTTCGAGGCGAACAAGATCCAGGCTAAATGTGCCTCGAAATACGAAGCGAAACCTTTACAGCGCGGTCTTTCTCATGACGTCCCCACGCCGTCGCGGATAAGCCGTGTATCACCAACTTCCGGCAACAGCCGCTCATAAGCATTCTGAAGTAAACTTTTCGGGAAACAAGCTTTCGGAAACAAATATGGAAAATATCGGCGCACTGTCGGTTTTGCTCGCATTTTGCTTAGCGATCTTCGCTATTGCCGCATCTCTGGCGGGTAAATACGGCCGCCGTCCATTCCTGGTGATCAGCGGCGAACGCGCGGTTTATGCCGCTTGGGCCCTTATCACCGGCGCTTCCGCCGTGCTCATATCGTTGCTCATCACAGGTGACTTCCGCCTGGCTTACGTTTCGGCGCATACCGACAAGGCCATGCCCGCGGTTTACAAGTTCACCGCGTGGTGGGGTGGCCAAGAGGGGTCGTTACTTTTGTGGAGCTGGTTGCTTGCCACCTACTCAGCGATTGTGGTTTACACGAATCGCCGCAAGTTCCGCGAGATGATGCCGATTGTCATCAGCATCATGATGGCGACGCTGGCGTTCTTTGTCGGCATGGTGACGTTTGTTGCCAGCCCGTTTCAAGTGCTCACATCGGCGGGGCGGGGAATTATCGATGTCGGTGACGGAAGCGGCCTCAGTCCGCTGCTGCAATGGTGGACCATGGCGATCCACCCGCCGTTCCTCTATCTGGGGTACGTCGGGTTTACCGTACCATTCGCTTTCGCCATGGCCTCGCTGATAACGAAACAGCCTGGTGAAGGTTGGATTCACACCACGCGCCGCTGGGCGATTGTGACGTGGCTGTTTCAAAGTACCGGAGTTCTTCTGGGCATGGGTTGGGCGTACACGGTTCTTGGTTGGGGCGGCTATTGGGGTTGGGACCCGGTGGAAAACGCTTCGCTAATGCCCTGGATTACGGCCACCGCGTTTCTGCATTCCGTGATGATGCAGGAGAAGAAGGGAATGATGAAGGTCTGGAACATGGTGCTTGTCTCGGCCACGTTCCTGCTAAGTATTCTGGGCACAACGCTGACACGCACCGGGCTGGTTGCCTCTGTTCACGCGTTTGCGCAATCCCCGGTGAAGCCTTACTTCACTACCTTCCTGGTCACGGCCATCGCGCTTACCGTGTTCGCCATTGTCAAGAATCTTCCTTACCTGAAGAGCGATGTGAAATTGGAAAGCGTTGTGTCACGCGAATCGAGCTTTCTGTTCAACAACCTGATCCTGCTGGCCAGTTGTTTCGCGGTTCTGTGGGGCACGCTGTTTCCGGTCATCATGGAAGCGCTCACCGGCGAAAAGGAAACGATCGATGCGCCCTATTACATTCGCGTCAACGTGCCGATCGCGCTGTTCCTGCTCTTTTTGACCGGGGTTGGTCCTCTGATCGCCTGGCGCAAGAGTTCAGTAAGCAGCTTGAAACGCGCGTTCCTTGCGCCTGCCGTGACTGGGCTGCTGGTTCTGGCCGGCTTGGCGATTGCCGGTATTCACCAGATTGCTCCGCTCATCTCGTTTGCTCTCTGCGCCTTCGTTATCGCAACTATCGTGATGGAGTTCTGGAAGGGATCGCGCGCCATACAGGCGAAAGAACATCTGCCGCTTCCGAAAGCCGCGTTTCAGCTGACGTGGCGGAACACGCGTCGTTATGGCGGATATCTTGTCCACATGGGCATCGTGATGATGTTCATCGGCTTCACAGGTAGTGCTTTCAATCAGCATGAAACCCGGAATCTCGGATTGGGTGAGAGTCTGCGCTTCGGCCGCTACGATCTGAAACTGCTGAACGTCAATAACAGTGAAACTCCCGAATATCAGTTCAGCCAAGCCACCCTGAGCGTTTCACGCAACGGGAAGGAGATTGATCAGTTCAGCCCGGAAGTGCGCTTGTACAAGAACAGCCAGGAGCAGAGTTCCGTCATCGGAATCAGGCGGCGGCTAAATGAAGATCTGTACGTGAATTTCTCGGGCGTTTTACAGGACAATAGCAAGGCTATTTTCCAGATGTACATTTTTCCGCTGGTGTCCTGCATTTGGAGTGGCTACTGGGTTTTACTCTTCGGCACCATCATCTGTTTGATTCCTGGGAAAGTGCGCCTGCAATATGCGCGCACGGAGGTAATCGGTATTGCCAGCAGCACGCCTGCGACGGTGCAGTCTTAAGCTAGTCTTTTCGTTCTTTGCCGTTTTAGCGGCTCTCGTTGCTCAGGACCCGTCATCCTATCTCACTCTCGATGTGTTGCGGGTGGGCGACAGGTTAGCGTGCCGGTGCGGCGGCTGTCACTTCACGGTCGGCACATGCAATATGCTTCATTGCAGTTCAGCGGACCCGCTACGACATCGTATTCACGACATGAAAGCGCAGGGTGCCAGTGACGATAGCATTGTCAATACGATTGTGCGCGAGGAGGGCGTGGTGGCCTTGGCGGCGCCTCCTACCAATAGTTTCGGCGGCATCATCACCTGGATGATGCCGGCTATAGCTTTGATCCTGGGCTTCTATGTGTACTCCTGGTATGTGCGACGGAATCAGAAGTCGCCGGAGCCGATCTCGGCGCTGGACCAGGCAAATATCGACCGCTTTCGCGCCCAGATGGACCGTGAGCTTGATGAGAGTCCGGAGCGGAGTGAAGGCAGCGCACACACCGGTAAATGATTGTTGCTGTCGCTGTCGCGCTTGCTCTCGCGGCCCTTGCCTTCACGCTTATCGTCCGCCCGGCGGACGTTCCGGAACCCGTTCCTGTCTCGCCCATTGAACACTTGGAAGACCGCAAGCAAGCGATTTACGGCAACCTGCGTGACCTTCAGTTCGAGTACCGCCTGGGCAAGCTCTCAGACGAGGATTATCAGCAGACTAAGCAAGCTCTGCAACGGGAGTTGGCTGGAGTTCTTGCTGAAACGGAAGAGACCATCAAGAAGTTAGGCCTGACGTCGGCGCGCCCTCCTGCGAAACAAACGCCGGCTGCCGTGTCAGCCTTCGTAACCGCCGCGCCGCGCCGCACGGGAACGGCGTGTCCACATTGTGGGGCTGCCTTTTCACAAGCGCTGAAGTACTGCGGGGAGTGCGGCAAAGCAATCGCATGAGGACCAATCGCGTGAGCAGATGGATGGCGGTGGCGGGCCTGTTCATGCTTGGGCCAAGCGGTCTCTGGGCGTCGATTGACGGCATCGTTCTGAATCGCACTAGTGGGAAGCCGCAACCAGGGGTGGGCATCACGCTGGTGAAGCCTGGGCAGCAGGGCATGCAGACGATCGGCGCCACTCGGAGCGACGCTTCGGGCCACTTCGTTTTTCAAAATGATCGGCCGGGCGGTGGACCGCAATTACTCCAGGCTAGCTATAAAGGCGTCAATTACAACAAGCTGATGACGCCGAATGTTCCCACCTCGAATGTGGAACTCGATGTCTTTGAAGCAACGAAATCCCCCGCCGTAGCGCACATCGCGCAACGGATGTTGCTGATTGAGCCATCCATGAGTCAGATTGCGGTGGGCGAAACGATTTTGGTGCAGAACGACAGCAACACCACCTACAACAACACTGACTTGGGGGGATTGCGTTTCTTCTTGCCGCCCGCCGCCAATGGGCAAGTGCGTATCAGCGCGCAAGGATCACAAGGCATGCCATTACCACGGCCCGCTGAGAAAACCGGCGAGAACGACATCTTCAAGGTCGACTTTCCCATCAAGCCAGGGGAAACGCAATTTCAGGTGAACTATGTTCTGCCTGTTGGATCTCCTTTCAACTTCCAAGGGCGCGCGGTGAACGTGAAGGGCATGCTTGCGGGGCCGCTGCGATTGATTGCACCTCCGGGGGTGACGCTGGCGGGCAATGATATTCAGCAGGTGGGAACGGAGCCCAAGACCCAGGCGACGATCTACAATGTGACGGCGCCGGGCAGTTTCTCCGCGCTCGTTTCCGGCACCGGGTCTCTACACAATAACGGCGACTCCGACGCGGCGCAGGATACTAGCGACGAGCCACAAGTCGTGCAAGGCAAGCCGCAGATCTATGACCATCTCGGCTGGCTGGTGGCGCTGGCCTTTTCCATTCTGGGCGTTGGCCTCATCGCACTGTTTCGAACTTCGCCGGTGGGTTCGCCTTCAGGCAGATAGATGCCGGACGCCGTCGAACTCGATCAAGTGTGGAAGTTCTACGGCAACTACGCCGCGCTTCGCGATTACACGCTCAGTATTGAGGAAGGCCGCTGCTTAGCTCTGCTGGGCCGGAACGGGGCAGGGAAGACCACCGTACTCCGCATCCTGGCGGGACTGTCTCCCTTTCAGCGTGGGACTGTTCGCTTGTTTGGTGAAGCGGCGCGCAGCGCCGCAGCGCGACGCCAGATCGGATTTCTGGGACACGGCATCGGCGTTTACGAAGATCTGTCAGCGCGTGAGAATCTGGAGTTTTTCGCTCACGTTTGCGAGGTGAAGAACTCGCGCGCGGCAGTCGAGATTTGGCTGGAGCGTGTCAATCTTTCGAAAGTAGCCGGAATACCGGTACGTCAATTCTCGCGCGGTATGCGTCAGCGGCTGGCGCTTGCACGCACCTTCCTGCATTCGCCGAACCTGCTATTGCTAGATGAACCGTTTACTTCGCTCGATGACCGCGCCATCAAAATGCTGAGCGAGTTGCTTATTGAGGCACGCCGGCGGGGCGCCACCATCATTCTGTCGACACACCAGATTCGGGAAGCGCTTGCCATTGCTTCTCATGTGGCGCTGATTGAGAATGGACGCTTGCGTCACGCAGGGGAACGAACGGAACAGATGCTGGAGGACCCGGCGCTATTGTACCGGCTCTATACGGAACTGGGCGCCGCTTGATTGAAAGCCAGCGAGACGCATGAGATCTATCAGGCAAGCGCTTTCGATTGCGCAGAAGGATCTCGCCGTCGAATTTCGAACCAGGGAGTCGTTGAACGCGGCGGGCGCGTTCTCGGTTACGATACTGCTGCTTCTCAACTTCGTATTCGATCCCTTTTCGGAGACATTGCACGACATTGCGGGAGGATTGCTTTGGCTGACGTTTGCCTTCGCCGGCGCTCTGATCTTCAGCCGCGGCTTCTCGCGCGAGTTGCCGAACGACTGTCTCGATACGCTGCTGGCATCGCCGCTCTCGCCGTCCAGCCTGCTCATCGGGAAAGCGCTCGCGATCTTTGTCACGCTGATGGCCGTCGAGATCCTCTCTCTGCTTGTCTTCGGGATTTTCTACAATGTGCGCTGGTGGCTGCGGCCGCTGGAGTTGACAGCCATCTTTGCGCTTGCCACCTGGGGCGTATCGGTTGTTGGGGCGGTCTTTGGCGCACTCACCGTGAACCTCAAGCTGCGTGAGCTGATGCTGCCGATCATCGTCTATCCGCTGCTGATTCCGGTGTTAATTGGCGCGATTGAAGTGACCAATGCGCTTCTTGCGAATCAGCCCCTTACCGCTTACGAGTGGCTTTGGGGGCGCGTGCTTCTGGTCTTTAATATCATATTCACCGCCCTGGCTGTGGCCTTGGCAGAGACGATTTTGGTCAACTAGTTAGGAAGAGGATTTAGATTCTATGCGCGAAAAAATTGCCATTGGTTTAGCGGGCTCCGCGGCGCTTCTCTTGGCCTATGATCTTTACCAGATGTTTATGGTGTTGCCGGACGAGGCTATGCAAGGCGCCATCTACCGGATTCTTTTCTTCCACGCTCCCGCCGCCATGGTAGGAATGGTCGGCTATTTCGTGGCGCTTACCTTCAGCGTGCTCTACCTCAGCTCCGGCAACTTTCGTTACGATTCGCTGGCGGCTTCTCTTGTCGAAGTCTCGCTGGTTTTCTCACTAGTCAATATCGTCACAGGCAGCATCTGGGGACGGATCATTTGGGGGATCTGGTGGACGTGGGATTACCGGCTCACCTCCGCCTTAGTTTGTGTGCTGATCTTCTTCGGCTATCTGATGCTGCGACGCGCGATCGACGAGCCCACACAGCGCGCTCGCCTCTCTGCCGCCCTTTGTATCTTCGGATGTGTAGATGTCGTCATTGTCTGGAAGTCCATTGAGTGGTTCCGTAATCAACACCCCGGCCCGGTCCTCGATTTTCGCACCGGCGGCGGGCATATGGATCCGGCGATGCAACATATCTTCTATCTAAACTTCTTGGCCATCCTGATGATAGGAACCGCTTTGGTTCTGATCCGCACGCGGCAAGAGGCGACCGCGCGCGAGATCGACTCGCTGCGCCGCTTTGCGAACGCAGTATAAGCCTTTAAAAGGAATCTATGGACGCTCGGAATTTCACTTTTATGTTTTACGGCTTCACAGCCGCCTGGGCCATTGTGATGTTGTACGTCGTAATGCTCGCTCGTCGTGGGGCGCGTCTGAAAAAAGAGCTGGATGATGTCAAGCAACTCGTCAGCTCAGCGCAGACCGGTCAGCCGGTGTCCTGGGATAGCCGATAGGTAGTAGCCCCGGCCCTTGTGAAATCTTGCCAACGAGAGTTTAAGCCCACCGCAAACACTTAGAAATCGGACACGGTTTCCTCAGTCTGCAGGCGCAGACGTGTGCTTTCGATGGTGACAAACAACTTTATGGCTGCGGATGTCCGGGCCATCTTCATAAGCTGTTGTTTGTTTTCGCTGATCGGCCTCGCCCCGGGATATGCCCTGGGCTTCTTGTTCGACATCATGCGCTTCGGCACGCGTACCCTGGCATGCCGAGTCGCACTCAGTGTCGCTTTGTCTATCTCGCTGGGGCCGGTTATCACATACTTTGTGGGCCGTTGGCTTTCACTGGATGCGGTTTGCCTGGTTTTCGCGGGCTTGTCCGCTTATGCAGGCGTCGCTGTAATCCACCAGTTGACCAGTGGACGCGTTCGCTTCAGCCGCAGCTTGAAACCATATACGAAGGTCGTTGCACTTACCTGCATTTGGATCGCAGTTGCCGTCCTGTCACTCGCAGACATGCAGATTGGGCGGCGTCTTTACTTTTCAGTCATCGGCTACGATTACTTCGTTCGGACTTCCTTCACGGCAGCAATTAGCAACTTCGGCATTCCCCCTCCAAATCCTTTCTACTTTCCGGGCTACCCGGTCCTTCTTCGCTATCACTATTTCTGGTTGGCTCAAGCCGCTCTTGTTCACCACATTGCCCGGCCCGTTGTCGATGCGCGCCAAGCGTTCATAGGGGCGACTGTTTGGTCCGGCATTGGCCTGATCTGCGTAGTGGCGCTTTACCTGCGCTTTTTTAGTCCGCTTGGACCGTCGGGCATTGCGCGCCGAAGCTTTATCGGAGTTTGTCTCCTGGCAGTCACCGGACTCGACATTCTCCCCACTTTGCTGCTTCTGTGTTTGGCGCAGCTCGGCTTAGTGAAAGCCATCTCGCCGTCGGTGGAGTGGTGGAACAATCAGATCGATGGCTGGCTCTACACCATGCTGTGGGAACCACATTATGTTGCGGGGCTTATCGCCTGCCTCACCGGCTTCTTGATTATCTGGACAATCTCGCAAGACTCTAATCGAAGAGAATGCATCGTTGCCGCGGCCGCCGCTGGAGTGGCATTCGCAACGGGAGTGGGCGCCGGACTCTATGTAGGGATGGTTTTTGCGGTGTTTCTGCTCTGCTGGACCATCATCATCGTGACCAGAAGGTGGTATCGCGAAGCCTGCACCCTGACGGCAGCCGGCGTGATAGCCGCTGTTCTGTCGGCTCCTTTCCTGATTGCGTTGCGAGAGCCCGCGTCAGGTGGCGCGTTCCTCCAGGCAACCGTTCGATCCTTCCCGCTGGGCGAGGCATTCTTCACGGCGCTAGGGTTCACGCGTCCCTGGCAGGTCGCTCTCGGAAACGCTGTGCTTCTGCCGCTGAACTATTTCCTGGAACTGGGGTTCTTCCTGGTGGCGGGACACATCGCCTGGCGTCGATTCCGTGCCCGGCAGCGAGGCTGCACGCGTTATGAATTAGCGTCTCTCACGATGATTGGCGCCAGTGCCGGCGTGTGTACGTTTCTGAAATCGGGCGTGATACAGAACAACGACCTGGGCTGGCGAGGGTTTCTGCCGGCGCAATTTGCCCTGCTTATTGTGGCGACTGATCTTCTGGTGAATGATCTTCTGGTAACTAATCTGTGGGCGAAGCGTTCGGCGTCTTCCATCGCTACTCGCGGGGTCTCCGTTATTACTACGGCTCTTACACCGTTCCAGAGAAACTTACTAACTGCTCTTCTAATTTTGGGCGCAGCCGGAGTTACTTATGACCTGGGCATCCTGCGATTCTTCCCGCTTCTCTCGGACGCCGGTGTTGTTCCCAAAATAGCTTGGCTGGCGAAAGACGGCCACTTAGGCAGTCGAACCTATGCGAACCGCGAGGCGTATGAATGGCTGCGAGCGAACACCTTGCCCCGCACAGTGATCCAACAGAATCCAACCCCTGCCCTGCAGGATACGTTCTATGGACTGTACTCCAACCGGCGGACCGTAGCTGAAGATACCAGCTGCGGGACGGTTTTCGGCGGCGATCCGCGTGAATGCGGGCCGATAGTCAAGCTGCTGGTTGCGCTATTTTCCGGGAGCAGTGGCGCCCGCTTAGATTCTTTCGCGAACGCCTGCGACACGCTATCTATTGATGTCTTGATCGCGAAGGACACAGACGCGGCGTGGGCCGACTCAGGTAGCTGGATTTGGCAGCGTAAGCCGCTGTTTTCGAACCGGTATGTCCGGCTATTTTCCTGCACGCCAAACGCCAGTAACCTTGTGTTAACCTATAGAGGTAAAAATCGAGATTAAGGTAAAGACGAGGAGTATCGTTTACTAGCATGGCCCTGGCGGTAGAACAAAAATCGGAAGTAATCGGCAAGTACAGGGTCCACAAGTCGGATTCTGGGTCGCCAGAGGTTCAGGTAGCCCTCCTGAGTCAGCGTATCTTGCAATTAACTGAGCATTTTAAGACGCATCAGAAGGATCACCACTCGCGGCGCGGTTTGCTGCTGATGGTGGCTCGTCGTCGAAGGCTGCTGAAATATTTGAAAGACCGCAGTCCGGAGCGGTACAAGACTCTCATTCAGAGTTTAGGTATCCGTCGCTAGTTGCGATTCTCTGGTAGGCGCGAAGTGGGTGCTGGGCACATGGTTCAATGAGCCCTTCGCGTAACACCGTTGTTTAGAGCGCGTCGTAGCGTCTCTGTCGTGCTCCTCTAAGGAACGGTCCTCCAATTCAGCTCTAAGTCCTCACTTAATCCCGTGAGTTGGTCCGCACGCCAAATAGAATTGGCCGTGCGTCAGTGTAGATGCGGATCAGGCATCGGGAAAATAAATGTCGCATACAGTTGAAATCGACCTTCATGGGTCAAAGGTCTCTATTGAGACCGGCAAAATTGCCAAGCAGGCCAATGGGTCTGTTGTTGTTCGTTCGGGAGATTCGGTGGTGTTAGTCACCGCTTGTTCCAACCTGAAGCCAAAGCCTGGAGCTAGCTTCTTCCCTTTGACGGTGGATTACCGCGAGTACACGTACGCCGCTGGTAAGTTCCCCGGAGGCTTCATCAAGCGTGAGGGGCGGCCTTCGGAAAAAGAGGTTCTTACCAGCCGCTTAATTGACCGGCCCGTCCGGCCGCTTTTCCCGGAAGGCTACAGCCATGAAACTCAGATCATCGCCATGGTGCTTTCCGCGGATCCGCAACATGATCCAAGTGTTCTCGCCATCATTGGCGCTGGCGCCGCACTGGCCATCTCCGATATTCCGTTCCATCACGTCTTAGGTGGTGTTCGCGTCGGTCTCATCGACGGCGTCTACATGGCCAACGCCAAGTACGATCAGACCAAAGAGGCCAAGTTAAGCATCATTGTCGCCGGGACGGAACAGGGAATCGTAATGGTGGAAGCGGCCGCGGGCGAAGCAACCGAGGCTGAGGTGATTGATGCCATCGAGTTCGGTCACGATTGCTGCAAGAAAATCGTTGCTGGAATCAACGAGCTGGTCAAAGTAGCCGGACAGAAAAAACGTGAGTACACTTCTCCCGCTGTGAACGAGGCGATGCTCACGAATATTTCCAATTCCATTCGCCCGGCCCTGAGCGATGCTCTCAATACTGAAAAGCATGGCAAGACGGAGAGCTATTGCCTTATTGACCAAGCGAAGGAGAAGGCGCTCGCGCTTTATACGGAAGCGGACGACCAGGCTCACGCGGGCAAAGCTTTCGATTTGTTAAAGGAGCGTATCTTCCGCGACGAAATGCTGCGGGATCGCCGCCGTCCGGACGGCCGCGCTTTCGACCAAATTCGCCAGATTACCTGCGAGATCGGCGTTTTGCCGCGCACGCATGGCTCGGCGATCTTTACTCGCGGCGAAACGCAAGCCCTTGTCACGACCACGCTGGGAACGAAAGACGACGAGCAGCGCATTGAAATGTTCGACATGGCCGAGACGTCGAAGCGCTTCATGCTGCACTACAACTTCCCGCCGTTCAGCGTCGGCGAAGTGGGCTTCATGCGCGGTCCGGGCCGGCGCGAAATCGGCCACGGCGCTCTGGCGGAGCGCGCGCTTTCCCGTATGCTTCCGGACGAAGGCGCGTTTCCGTACACCATACGGCTTGTCAGCGACATTCTGGAATCGAATGGCTCAAGCTCAATGGCGAGCGTTTGTGGCGGCACGCTCTCGCTGATGGACGCTGGCGTTCCCATCTCCGCCCCTGTTGCCGGCATCGCCATGGGACTCGTCCTTGAGGGCGACAGTTACGCCGTTCTGACCGATATCGCCGGCGCCGAGGATCACTACGGCGATATGGATTTCAAGGTCGCCGGCACCAAGAACGGCATCACCGCTCTGCAGATGGACATCAAAGTCCCGAACGTCACGACCAAGATCATGAAAGAGGCTCTCGATCAGGCACGCCGGGGACGCCTTGAGATTTTGGATAAGATGATCGCGACGATTTCCACTCCGCGCACGCAGCTCTCCGAATACGCGCCGCGCATCTACACAACCAAGATCCCGACGGACAAGATCCGCGAACTTATTGGCCCCGGCGGCAAGGTGATTAAGGGCATCATCGAGCAGACCGGTGTCAAGATTGACGTGACAGACGATGGAACCGTCAACATCTTTGCTTCAGACGGCGAGTCGGCCAAACGCGCCTTGCAGATGGTCAGCGATATAGCGGCCGTTGCGGAAATGGGCAAAACCTACTTGGGCAAAGTGGTCCGCATTGCGGAGTTCGGCGCCTTTGTCGAGATCTTCCCCGGCACCGACGGATTGCTGCACATCAGTGAAATATCTGAGAACCGTATCAAGAACGTGCGCGACGAGCTGAAGGAGGGCGATCAGATTTTGGTGAAGGTCCTGGCTCTTGAAGGGAACAAGATTAAGCTCAGCCGTAAAGCGATCTTGAAAGAACAACGCGAAAAGGTGAAGACCGGGGTTGGCGCGGAAGCGAGTAACTAGCATCGCGCAAAGTCACCGTATGGGGGAAGTCGAGTAGCGCCTCGGCTTCCGCCTGCGGATGAGATCGTCTTTTACTCGTATCTTAGGGCTTCAACCGGATCGATACGCATCGTGCGAATGACAGGCAGCCAGCAAGCCAGTGCTGCCACGCTGCCGAGAGTAAGGGCCACGCCGGCAAGCGTTACCGGATCGTGCCCAGTTATGCCGAAAAGCAGGCTGCTGACAAGATTTCCCGCCCACAGCGCCAGCGTCAAACCCGCCAGCAATCCAGATATCACCGGCCCCATGCCTTGACGGAGAATTATGCCGCCAATGTCATTGGGGCTTGCGCCGAGAGCCAGCCGTATGCCAAGTTCTACCGTGCGCTGCGCGAGCGTGTACGACACCACACCATAGATTCCTAGACTCGCCAACAGCAGCGCAAGGCCACCGAAGGCGAGTAACAGGAGCACCTGAAATCTGCGAGAAGCTACCGATGCATCCAGCACCTCCGCCATGGTCTGGAACTGTGGCACCGGCAGGTTCCGGTCTACAGAAAGGATCTCGCGCCGCACTGCGGCAGCAACAGAAAAGGGCTCTGTTGCGGTCCTCACGGCCAAGGCCATGTCGGAACGATCGCGCTGCCAATAGGGAATGTAGAGGGTGAATTTTGGAGCCTGCTGAAGGCCATTCGCGCGCACATCACGCGCGACGCCGATGACTGTCAACAGAGGGCTGTCTTCATCACCCATGTGGAAGCGTTTGCCCAACGGGTCCTTGCTTCCGAAAAGGGCCGTGGCGGCTGTCCCGGATATTACTGACACTCTGCTTCCCTGGTCAACCGCGGAGAAGTTGCGTCCTCGCTCCAGCCGCACCCCCAGCGTGTAGAAGTATCCCGGATTCACGAATCGCATGTCCGCCACGGGTCGCTCGGAAACCTGCAACTGCCTTCCTTCAGGGATGATCCAGTTGTCTGTCCCGGCGCCCGTCAGCGGCAGACGATTGGAAATGCCCACCGACAAAACCCCCGGCAAGGCTTCCACCTTTGGCAGCAAGCTTCGCCAGAATTGGGTTCGCTGCTCTCGTGTTCCATACTGCTGGTCCGGCAGGCTGACACGGACGGTGAGAACGCGCTGAACATCGAAACCGCGATCAACACGAATGAGCTGAACGAAACTGTGCAGCAATAATCCCATCATCACGAGAGACACTGTGGTGAGAGCCACCTCCGCACTGACCAGCGCAGACCCCAGGTGGTGTCCGCGCCTGCCTTGGCTCAAGCTGTGACTGCCTGCCTTGAGCGCCTCTTGGGGGTCCGCCGTCGAGTATCGCCAGCCCGGAAGCAGGCCGCAGAGAACTCCGGTTGCGACTGCAACTAATAAACCAAACAAGAGTACATGCCCGTCGATACTCACTTCATCCGCTCGCGGAAGATCGGCCGGCACGTGCGCCATTAGAAAACCGAAGCACGCGTAGGTCAGCATCAAACCGAACGCGCCGCCCATGCCTGCCAATACAATGCTTTCAGTCAGTGACTGTGCGAACAGATCAGCGCGGCTAGCGCCGATGGCGACACGAATCGCAAACTCCCGGCTGCGTCCGGCGGCACGCGCCAGCATTAGATTCGCAATGTTGACGCAGCCGATGAGCAGCACGATTCCAACAGCCGCGAACAGTAGGAGCAATGCCCGGCGGTAGTCACCTGTGACACGCTCCCGCAAAGGTCTGACAGTGGCAGCAAGATCCACTTTGGGCGTGATGGCTGCTGCTATATGCGCCTGCAGCGCGTTGAGTTCGGCGAGCGCGCGCGCCAGCGATACGCCGGGCTTTAAACGCCCTATGCAGTCGTAGTTGAAATCTCCGTAAGGGACAAGCTCATCGTTGCTGAGAGCGAAGGGCACCCAGAACTCAGTCCGCTCACGCGACCATGAAACCCCAGCGGTTCCCGCTTGCGGCAGATCTGCCGGCAAGATCCCGATTACCTGATAGGGCTCGCCATCCAGGCGGATTTTTTGGCCCAGGACGGCGGCATTGTGCTGAAAACGCCGTACCCACAACGAGTGGCTCAGCAACGCGACATGATTGGCCCCGGGACTGTCCTCTTGGGCGCGAAACGCTCGCCCAAGCTCCGGCTGAACGCCTAGCATTGGGAACAAGCTTGCTGAGACTCGTGCCCCGATCAGGCGCTCCGGGTCGCCGCGTCCCGTCAGGTTCTTTGTCAAACCGCTGACGAGCGCCAACGACTCAAACGAGTGCAGCTGCTTCCGCCATTCAAGAAAATGCATGGCATTGACCGGCACCTCGTCCACCTTGTCGGCTGCCTGGCGTGTCTCCGAGATAGCGACCAGTCGTGCCGGCTCCCGGAACGCCAGCGGCCGCAACAATATTCCATTCACAACGCTGAAGATGGCGGTATTTACGCCCACCCCCAGCGCAATAGTCAAAATGGCGACGGCGGCAAATCCAGGACTACGTTGAATAGTCCGAACAGACTGGCGGAAATTGTCGAAAAGAGCCATACCTCGCTATGCGCTGCAGACCAAGTACCAAGTTTCGCGCTTAAAATGAACGGGCTAAATCGCCGCGGTGTTCGTTCGTGAAACGCCGCTGATCGAATCTGAACAGGAGAACTGACGCGCGCCGTGGCACGCTCTCCTCCTTTGACGGCTGCTACATTGGTCCAAAACCCGTAAGTTATGCATACGAATCTCTGCCGTCGCAACTTTCTAGCCCTTTTGGCCGCGCCTCTATTGCGTGGAATGTCCGTTCCGAAGATCAAAGCTGTATCAGTGATCACTACCGCCCCGGCGGGCGTGCGGCTGGTGGTCGTCAAGATTCAAACTGATCAGGACGGGCTGTATGGCTATGGCTGCGCAACCTTCACGCAACGCGCCGACTTGGTTGTGGCCGCAGTGGAACGCTATCTAAAGCCGTTTCTCATCGGCAGGCCTACAGACGCGATTGAAGACTTATGGCTAGCCATGTACAACTCATCGTACTGGAGAAACGGCCCGGTCCTGAACAACGCCATCAGCGGCGTGGACCAGGCGCTCTGGGACATCAAAGGCCGCCAGGCAGGAATGCCTGTCTACGAGTTGCTTGGGGGCAAGTGCAGACGCGGCGCCATGATCTACTCGCATGCCGCCGGCGCTGAGATCAACCAGACGATTGATCAAGCAAAGAAATTGATGGACCAAGGCATCAAAGTCGTTCGCTTACAGGTCGGCGTCCCCGGTCAAGCGGCTTACGGGGCGGGTCGCGCTGGTTACGTCGAAGAGAAACAGACATCCTCGGCGGGAACTCTCCCTGCGGATGAGGTGTTTGAACCGGTGCCATACGTCAGGCGAACCCTGGCGTTATTTGAAGAAGGCCGTAAGCAACTGGGGGCTGACGTGGAACTGCTACACGACGTCCATGAAAGGCTGCCGCCCAGGCTGGCGGTGCAATTCGCCAAAGATATGGAACAGTTCCGGCTCTTCTATCTGGAGGATCTGCTGTCGCCTGAAAATATCGACTACTTCAAACACGTTCGCGAAAACTGTACAACACCGTTGGCCATGGGCGAGCTATTTAATAACCCTCACGAATGGAATAACGTCATCAAGGCGTCAGTGATAGATTACATCCGCGTACACGTATCGCAGGCCGGGGGATTGACACCGGCGCTTAAGATTGCCAACTTGGCGGAGTCGTTTCAAGTCAAAACAGCTTGGCACGGACCCGGAGATGTTTCGCCGGTAGGCCACTGCGCAAACATCGCCCTCGACCTTGTCTCGCCCAATTTCGGCGTGCAGGAGTGGACGTTTGCGTCGGAGAAGCTGCGCGAAGTTTTTTCCGGGTATCCGGTGGTAAAGGACGGATACGTCTACGCGAACGAAGCGCCGGGTTGGGGCGTCGAGATCGACGAAAAAGCCGCCGCGAAATATCCGTTTGGAACGGAGACCGGGGCGCGCAAGTACTACAACGGCGGCTGGGGCGTGGTTCGCCGGCAGGACGGCAGCGTTATCAATCAGTAGAATGCAACAGCCAACTCCGTCCGCTTCCTCCGAGATGGAGGCGGGGGTTCGGCGAATCACTTGGTGCGGATGAGAGGACTTGAACCTCCACGAGTGTTACCCCACTAGAACCTGAATCTAATCTTCGCACCCCATTTCACGCTCTTTCAACGACTTATAGCCGCAGATCGCATCGGGCCGGGTCGGATTGTTAGGCATGAGCGTGCTGGGCATGTTGATCGATAGGTTGCACGCGCAGTCCTTCCGCCCCGTGCTCTTCGTCCAGCTCTCTCCCTCCGCCGCCATCCCGGTTGTAAGAGCCATCGTGCCCACCGCCTCCCGCAGTTCGCGCTCCCTGCTCCGCCTCGGCCGCCGGATTGTCCTAGATCCCGCCGTCTGATTTGCCGGCGTCTCCTTGCCCGAAATCCGCCCGCACGCCTCGATCCGTGTTTTCCTCGACCGCAGATAGCATCGTTTTCCGCACCTTTCGCTAGCTGGCGAAAAACGCGTACTCGGCTACAAGTTCACTTTGATTTCGCTCTTGCGTTTCTACATATACGCGCAAGAAATACAATCTGTCCTTCACCTTTCCACGCGTCTGCTGCTCCTCGCGTCCTTGATCCTCGGCTTCGCCTGCACGAATTTGAACGCTGTACTCGTTCATCACTCCTCCCGCCCGTGAGCGCGCGGTGAGATGGAAATCGTCGCCTGTCTTTGCGGCCACTTCAATATCCATCTCGCGACCAACCCTCAGCGGGATGGAACCCGGTACACAGGTTAATAGCAGGAGTGCACCTAAGAGTTGCCTTCCATGTGACGTTTTTGGAATTGCGATACCTGCCTGCTGCACCTGCTGGAGCGCCCTGTCAATGGTGTCGTGGAGCTTCGTCCGGCGCCCGCAAAGCAGTTCCAGAAGCCGCGTCATCTCTTCCCCATCGCCCCCTTCCAGCCAGTCGCCCGGAATTTCTCTTTCAATCGAGAACAGGCTGCTCTCCGGCAATTCATTGATCCTGTCTACCGCCCGGTGGCATTCCTCGTTCGCCTCAGGGCTATAGTAAATCGCTCGATCGTGATACAGCCCGTTCAGCGCACCCGCGCGAAACTCCCATCGCGACCCGCCAAAGCTCTGGCCATGATCGATCAGGTACGTCCGGAAGCTGGCCGTACTCTGCGAAGAACGCTCCCGGATGAAAATAGCCTGCCGGCTATCCGTCTGGTTCACCCACTTATCGAACGCAAAGGCCAGAAGCAGATCGGGCAAGTTCACAACTTTGTGCAACAGACGCCTGGGCAGAAAATCGAAGATCGCTTTCTGCTCAGGATCCACAGGGCAGCGCGAGCCGAAGTGCACCCCGGGGGCAATCGGAACTTTCTGATTTCCCATCTTGAACTCCAACAGATCATCGCCCGGAATACCGCGCTCAATCTTCAACGCCTGAACTTCCGGCGTCGATACCCGAAGATATTTCAGCAGCCGGCTGACGATCCACTCGTTGATCAGCGTTCTTGTTCCCTGTGGATTTCCAACGCACTTGGCTATGTACGCATTACCCGCGCCATCACGCACTAGTAGCGATTGCGCTCCCCCGCGCATTCGCCTTTCTATCGTTTGTATCGGAACCGCACTCGTGGCCATGTTTGCGTAAGAGAGGTGGCTGGCCGGGCGGCGATATGGCATTAGGGCTGTCCCTGTTCTTACACCGCCCCGGGGTATCCCAACGGCTCTCCGGTCACAATTCCAAAAAACTTGTTCAAAACCGCCATCCCTTTTGCCAGACAGTGACTTACGGTCATCCGATTTTACGGACAGTGCTTGGGCCCCCACAGTTGACCCGTATCGTTAACATCGCGGAACTGCCGCACGGACTCATGCATGCATTCGATTCTTCTTTTCCTGTTACACGTTGTCATAGCGTTCTTCCATGATTGCCCGGTGCCTCACACGTCGTGATGAGGTGCTCGCGGAAAACTACCATCGGACTAAACGTAGGAGAGAATCCTTTTACCTGAAACACACTCAGCAGAGTGGATCTCTCGTCCTTCGATAGGTTTGTGTGGTTCGCATCGGCAACGGTTGCCGCCGCAATCATCTGCCGCATTACTCGGCAGAAGTTATTTGTCTCCCCATTTCGCGCCTTTACGTCAATGCTTGGCATTGTCCTGGTGCGCGATGTGGTGATGTCCATACCTCGCTATAACACGCACGCCTACACCGTAGCCTGGGAATGGAGTCTTCCCGTCTTGCTGGCTGCTCAGATCTGGGCCGGGCTGGACGCGCTGATAGCCGTCGCCCGCCTCTACCCCAAAATCGGCAACTTTGCCGTGAAGCTGTTTCTGGTTTGCCTCGTGATAACAGCGGCAGCCTGCTGCCTCGGCTTGCCTCTTGAGCTGCACCGCCTCAACGGGCAGGAAGCCGCCTTGCGGACTCTCTTTCTTTTACAGCGCTGGGTTGATAGCTCCATTGCGGGAACCCTCCTCCTCGTCGCCCTCTTCTTCGCCCGCTTTCCTGCCCCTTTGAAGCAGCCACCGCGCAACCTCATCCTCCATACGGTTCTTTTAAGCGCCTATTTTGGCAGCTATGCCCTGCTTTTCTTCGCCGAAAACCTCGCCCCTCTCGGTGCCATGGCATCCCTCGAGCGTCTGCAGTTTAGCTTGGTCGTGCTTCTGTATGCTGCCTGGGCGATTTGCCTGTCCAAGCGTGGCCAAACCAGCCAGCCTTGGCCTGAATTAGACGTCATGGTGCTCAAAAGCATGGCGTAAGGCCAGTAAGATTGGCTTTCGGCTCACCGCCGTAAGCCGGCACCGCCGCAACCGCTTCGCAGAAGGCCGCCTATAGCTCTCTCAAAAAGCTTTTGCCCGCCGGGAAGCCTCAGCAACAGCAGTAGACCAGCCAACTGAAACATGGTCCAATGCCACCGGATGGGAAGGCTCTCTCGCACGTAATCGCCAAGGTCCGACCAGTCCCGTGAATGCGCCATGCGCCGGCGCTCTTGCCTGCGGAACATCGAAATCTTCGTTCTCAGTAGCCGCTTCCAATAGCCATACGCAGCATCGTCGTGGTGCGCCGCCTCGCCGTCCTCAACGGCTTGCTCTGCCAACGCCCAGCGCAGCCGGCCGGAATAGTCGAGCGCCGCCTGAACGGCCGTAGCTACTTCCGTTTGAGAAGATCCGCCGCTCACAGGAGTCGCGCCCTCGCTCTCGACTTCGACGGGAGTTCGCGTGCGCCGAGACGCCGAGACAATCCCAGGATAAATCTGCGGAGTCCGAGGGGCGATCTGAAGGATAGGCACTTTGAAAGGGGGGTTACGTCAAAAGTGAATTATTCTCAACCTCGCACCCACTAAGTGCAAACCATTTTGCGATCTCCGGCCGCCGCTACTTACTAGCATTCAATTCTTCATCGTGCTAGCATCGAGCCAGCTAGTCCAGTCGACATGAAGAAGAGCCTGCTCTCCCTTGTCGCACTTAGTGCTTGCTTTGCATTCAGTGCCCGTGCGGATTTAGTCACGGTTTCCCTCTATTCCACTTTTTCCTCCCAATCGGGCGGGGGTGCGCCTTATTCCGGCTTTGTCGGAAACATTACCGCGCCCGACGTCATGTTCGGTACCGACACCGGGTACTTTTGGTCTCCTTTAGGGCTGACAGAATTTGGAGCTGACATTACCGGAGCTCTGCTGATTCCCACCATCGGCTCTTATACTTTTGGTCTCGAATCGGACGACGGAAGTCTTTTCTTCATTGACAACACTCTGGTCGCCGATCATGGTGGCCCTTCCCCGATATTTGATCAAGTCACAGGCACGGCGACTCTCACCGCCGGTGTCCATCCGTTTGAGATCCAGTTTTTCGAGTGCTGTGCCGGGCATTCCGGCGTGGACCTCACTTTACCCTCAAACGTCACCTACACCGCACCCCCGCCAACTCCAGAGCCCGCTACTCTCGCCTTGCTCTTGACCGGCATCGCGGCAACCGCGCTGCTTCGCAGCAGAAAACGATAACTCCTGACGCAAGTACCGGACCACCACGATTTAAGATGCCACTTGAGCTTGGCCTGTTCTTGGGTTGCAAGCGATTCGATGCCACCACTCAGCGCAAGAAAGCTTGTCTCATTTTTGGACCAGGAACGCTACTGTACCGGAAGTTCATTTCCGACATCCCAGAGCAGGACATCCACGCACACATTGGAGATCCTGAGGAAGCGATTACAGAGTTACGCAGCTGGCTACGTGCCGTATCGAAACCGCAGCGGCCTCTCGGGAGGTGCCGCCATCATAGCCCCGCTTTACGCAGTGCACGTAATTGATCTGACATAAGCCGTTTATCATGACATGCCCGGTTTCGTGGCGTTAGGTGCTTTGCCCCGCCATGTTTCAAAATGGGTGAGTTTCGCAACTTCTTTATAGAGATCGTCCGCACTCTACGCACATGCCCCCATGATCACTACAGACGTATGCCAGTTAGTCAGACGATTTTCCGCAGACCCAAGCTTCATGCACTCATACTTGACACATTGATCATGTATATAAGCGGGAAGATCAGTTGGGCCTTTATGAACAGAGTACGCAGGAGCGACTGTCCCGAAACGGCCACTGTCGCGAGAGGAATTGTAGTGCTTGTTGCAGACAAATGCAGGCGGCATTGCTGAAGCCCGGTATCGCTTTTATAAACCCACGCGAGCTTATCACAGTTCGGCAGCGTCGCGCCTCTTGCTGTTGCCAAAGGCAAAAGTCTCGAAAAGGGTGACTTTCGCCCTTTTCCTGCCCCACAGCTTGCCGCTATAACGTTTGCCGATGCCGTACAGTGAAAAACTGGTGCAAACTCCACCCATGACCATCCCGCATTATCAATCGTTGATGATGCCCGTTCTTGTTGCCTCTTCCAAAGGAGAGGTCCGGATTGGGCAGTTGTCGAGGAGTTGGCTAATCAACTGGGCCTTAGCCCGGAAGAGCGCAGCGAGCTGTTGCCATCCGGAAAGCAAACGCTTTTCGGAAACCGCGTGCATTGGGCAAAGACGTATTTGGCACAGGCGGGCCTCATAGAGAACACGAGACGCGGCCATTTCAAGATCACGCCGCGTGTACAGCCAACTGCAGCATCAGGCAGACGGCCTGCCGGCGTTCGTCTCTTGCACCGCCATGAAGTCGCGCAACTCAGGCTTGCCCGCTTCAGCCGGGCCCGCTCCCCTAACCAGTCGCCGAGTGCCGCTGCCGTCCGCACTACCTTTCGTGCCTGCGAATGGCAGTAGCCCAGATCCAAGAGGTTTGAGACCAAGCCATTGAGGTAGGGTCCCATCGGGCCAGCGAGTAGTTGCTGGCGCATATAGACGTCGTCGAACAATCGTTCGAGCATTGATATTCCTCCGCGAGCCCAGTTGGCTCGCGAAAGCGACATTACGCCTTCTCGAAGATAGCGGTAAGGGGCCGTCCGCCAGCGCCCCCGTTTGACGACGGATTCCTCTGAATATTCCGCCTCATGCCGGCTACGAAACTGCATATTCCGACTACGCCGCTTGGCGCACCAAGCGTCGATGAGCCGTTAGCCCGGATTTCTCACGAGCGCTGAAGGGAAGAAGAGCGGAGAAAGAGTCATTCAGGGGGCGGGTTGAAGGGATACCAGTGCGCTACTGGACGGTGATTTCAGAGATGGCTCCGCCTTGTATGGC